>Ga0066256_1000235_pt1 | contig 223160 bp, 218 predicted proteins | sample ThiBio_1000_biof_FD_87107 | JGI IMG/M metagenome (GOLD analysis project Ga0066256, IMG submission 87107) | Wastewater bioreactor microbial communities from Cape Town, South Africa - Thiocy_expt_1000_biof (version 2) | ecosystem: Engineered > Bioreactor > Thiocyanate-remediating >...
CACGTTGGGCCGAACCAGCGGAGATTCACAAGGCCGGGCTGATCGGTCCGTCCGGTGTCTTCCTCGGCCGCAAGGATCAGAACTATCTGCGTCACGACGGCCCGGAGCATGTAATGGCCTTCGCGCCAACACGGTCCGGCAAGGGTGTCGGCCTGGTGGTTCCTACCCTATTGTCCTGGCCCGGTTCGGCTGTGATCCACGATATCAAGGGCGAGAACTGGAATTTGACCGCCGGATGGCGCTCGCGCTTCTCGCACTGCCTGCTATTCAACCCGACCGATGCAAAATCGGCCGCCTACAACCCGCTGCTCGAAGTGCGGCGCGGCATGCACGAAGTACGCGACGTGCAGAACATCGCCGACATCCTCGTGGACCCCGAAGGTGCGCTGGAGCGGCGCAACCACTGGGAAAAGACTTCGCACGCCCTGCTGGTCGGCGCGATCCTGCACGTGCTCTACGCCAGCGAGGACAAAACGCTGCGCGGCGTCGCCAACTTCCTGTCCGATCCGGCCTCACCCTTCGAGCTGACGCTGCACCGGATGATGACGACGCACCATCTCGGCGATGCACCGCATCCCGTGGTCGCATCAGCCGCACGCGAGGTTCTGAACAAAAGCGACAACGAGCGCTCGGGTGTGCTGTCCACCGCAATGAGCTTCCTAGGCCTGTATCGCGACCCCACGGTAGCCGAAGTGACCTCGCGCTGCGATTGGCGCATCGCCGACCTGATCGATGCCGATTCTCCCGTGTCGCTGTACCTGGTGGTGCCGCCCTCTGACATCAGCCGTACCAAGCCGCTGATCCGCTTGATCCTCAACCAGATCGGGCGACGCCTGACCGAGTCGCTCGACGGCAGCGACGGCATCGCGCGCCGCCACAAGTTGTTGCTGATGCTTGACGAGTTTCCGGCTCTGGGTCGGCTGGACTTCTTCGAGTCGGCTCTGGCCTTCATGGCGGGCTATGGGCTGCGCGCCTTCCTGATCGCGCAATCGCTCAACCAGATCGACAAGGCCTACGGTCAGAACCATTCCATCCTCGACAACTGCCACGTGCGCATCACATTCGCCACCAATGACGAACGCACGGCCAAACGCATTTCAGAGGCGCTGGGCACGGCCACCGAATTGCGCGCACAGCGCAACTACGCGGGCCACCGGCTGGCCCCGTGGCTCGGACACTTGATGGTTTCGCGCCAGGAAACTGCACGGCCACTGCTCACACCCGGCGAGGTGATGCAGTTGCCGCCCGACGACGAAGTGGTGATGGTGTCCGGCCATCCACCCATCAAGGCCCAGAAGATTCGCTACTACCTGGACGCGAATTTCAAGACGCGCATTCAGGCACCACCGCAATTACGGCACGGGCACTATGCCGATGTGCCGGCACCACGGCCCGACGACTGGACCGGACTGGCCACCCTTGCCGCATCGATTCCTGGTCTGGTTTTCCCCGCACATGGTGAGGCCATCGACGACGGCGGGCACCAGCAGCAGCCGGAACTGGCCGAAGTCGCGTTCATGCCGAAACCCGAACACGCGGTGGACGATCTGGCCCTGCTCGATGACGACGACCTGCCGCCACCCCTGCCCGCTCAACTCGACCCGCGCCTGCAACGCACCGCGCGGCTGGCGGCGCTCGATCCTGACGATGGGACCGCGCTATGAGTCGCGCGCGCCTGAACCTCTTCATCGAGCCCGACCACGCCAGGCGGCTCGACGAGTTGGCGGCCATGAAAGGCCTGTCCAAGTCTTCGATCGTCGCGGCGGCCCTCGCCTCCTTCCTATCCCCGGATTCCGGCGACCAGCGCGAAGCCGCTATCGCCAAGCGGCTGGACCGGCTGTCGCGCCAGTTCGACAAGCTGGAGCGTGACCAGAACATCCTGATCGAGACCATGGCGCTGTATGTGCGCTACTTCCTGACCGTCAGCACGCCGGTGCCGGAAGCGCATCAGGAAGCAGCACGCGCTCAGGGCCGCGCACGTTTCGAGCAGTTCGTCGAACAACTCGGCCGGCACCTGCTGCGCGGACGCAGTCTGGTCAAGGATGTGGTCGAAGAAATTCAGCCCGATCAGAGCCAGTTTTTCGGCTTGCAGGAGAACGCCAACACCGTGTCGTCAACAGACGACCCTGGAACACCGTCATGAGCGGCGCGGCGCACGATCAGGGCTTGTCGGCCTCGCTGGCGCTGGAGCGTCGCGTGCTCATGCTGCGCACGGCGATGGGGCCGGACATCGCCAAGGCGTTGAACGACCCCGACGTGGTGGAAGTCATGTTGAATCCCGACAGCTCGCTCTGGGTGGATCGGCTGGGCAGCGGCCGCGAACCGCTGGGTGTCAGTCTCACGCCCGCCGATGGCGAACGCATCATCCGCCTGGTCGCCGCCCACGTGGGCGCCGAGGTGCATGCCGGCAAACCGCTGCTGTCCGCCGAGCTGCCGGAGACCGGGGAACGTTTCGAGGGCGCCCTGCCACCCGTGACGCCGAGGCCGGTCTTCGCGCTGCGCAAGCGCGCGGTCGGTCTGATCCGGCTCGACGCCTACGTGGCCGATGGCATCCTGACCGAGGCTCAGGCGGAATTCCTGCGCGACGCGGTGCGCGCGCGCCAGAACATCCTCATCGCGGGCGGCACCAGCACCGGCAAGACCACACTGACCAATGCCCTGCTCGACGAGATCGCGGCCACCAGCGACCGCGTGATCGTGTTGGAAGACACGGTGGAACTGCAATGCACTGCGCGCGACCACGTACCCCTGCGCACTCGTGTGGGTGTCGTGACCATGGCCGAGCTGGTGCGCTCGACCCTGCGGCTACGGCCAGACCGCATCGTCGTGGGTGAGGTACGCGGCGCCGAAGCGCTGGACTTGCTCAAGGCTTGGGGCACCGGCCATCCGGGCGGCATCGCCACCGTCCATGCCGGTTCCGCCGCGGGCGCGCTGCTGCGGCTGGAACAACTGATCCTCGAAGTCGCCGTGACCCCACCACGCGCCCTGATCGCCGAAGCGGTCAACGTCATCGTCTACATCGCCGGTCGCGGCCATGCGCGCCGCGTGCAGGAAATCGCCCGTGTCACTGGCTTCGACACCCACGGCTACCAGCTCAGCGCCGAACTGATGCCTTGCGTCCCTTTACTTTCATCAACTCCCGGAGAACCGTCATGACGACTTCACGTATTTCCGTAAAACCTGCCTTGCAATTCGTGGCTCTCGCCGCACTGCTGCTGGCCATCGCCGTTCCCGCGCATGCCGCAGGCTCGAACATGCCGTGGGAGGCGCCGCTGCAATCGGTGCTGGACTCGATCCAGGGACCGGTGGCCCGGATCATCGCGGTGATCATCATCATTGCCACCGGGCTGACGCTGGCCTTCGGCGACACCAGCGGCGGCTTCCGCAAGCTGGTGCAGATCGTGTTCGGTCTGTCGATCGCGTTCGCCGCCTCGTCATTCTTCCTGACCTTCTTCAGCTTCAGCGGTGGAGCGGTGCTGGCATGAATACGTCAAGCGCTGACGCATCCGGCTTCGAAGTGCCGCTACACCGCTCGCTGACCGAACCCATCCTGTTGGGTGGCGCACCGCGCACCGTGGCGATTGCCAACGGCACGCTGGCCGCCGCCGTGGGGCTCGGACTGCAACTCTGGCTGCCCGGCATGGTGCTGTGGATTGTCGGGCACTCGCTGGCCGTGTGGGGCGCGAGACTGGATGCGCAGTTCATGGCGGTCTTCGCGCGGCACATCAAGCACCGGCAACTTCTGGACGTGTGAGGACGATCCCATGATGCACCTCGCCGAATACCGCAAGCGCCCCGCGCTGTTGGCCGACTGGCTGCCCTGGGCAGGACTGGTCGCGCCTGGCGTCGTACTCAACAAGGACGGCTCGTTCCAGCGCACGGCACGGTTTCGCGGGCCAGACCTGGACAGCGCGACGCAAGGCGAACTGGTCGCGACATCTGCGCGATTGAACAACGCGTTGCGTCGGCTTGGTTCCGGCTGGGCGCTGTTCGTGGAGGCCGAACGGCGCGAAGCGGCGAACTACCCGGAATCGGTGTTTCCCGAACCACTGTCCTGGCTGGTCGATGAAGAGCGCCGCGCCGCATTCGAGGAGGCCGAGAGCCACTTCGAGAGCGCGTACCACCTGACGCTGCTGTATCTGCCGCCCGAGGAATCGACGGCCCGCGCCGCGAAGCTGCTGTACGAGAATACCAGGGTCGAAGGCGTGGATTGGCGCGATCGGCTGGAGGGCTTCGTGTCGGAGACCGAACGCTTCTTCGGCTTGCTGGAAGGAGTGATGCCCGAGATCGACTGGCTCGATGATGGCCAGACCCTGACCTACCTGCATGCCTGCGTGTCCACGCGCCGGCATTCGGTGGCCGTGCCCGATGTACCGATGCACCTCGATGCGCTGCTGGCTGATGAGCCATTGACCGGTGGCCTTGCGCCCATGCTTGGGAGCCAGCATCTGCGCGTGGTATCGGTGCGCGGCTTCCCGACTTCGACCTGGCCGGGCCTGCTCGACGACCTGAACCGCCTGGGCTTTGCCTACCGCTGGAACACACGCTTCCTGTGCCTCGACAAAGCCGAGGCCGAGCGCGAGCTGGGGCGTTTGCGCCGCCAGTGGTTCGCCAAGCGCAAGAACATCGTGGCGCTGCTGCGCGAGACCATCTTTCAGCAGGAGAGTCCGCTGGTCGATTCCGATGCGTCGAACAAGGCATCCGATGCCGACGCGGCTCTCCAGGAGTTGGGTAGCGATCAGGTTTCGTTCGGCTACGTCACCGCAACCGTGACGGTACTCGATTCCGATGCGACCACTGCAGACGAAAGGCTGCGCGCTGTGGAGCGAACCATTCAGGGCCGTGGCTTCGTGACGATCCCCGAGACCTTGAATGCGGTCGATGCCTGGCTGTCGTCGATTCCGGGGCACGCCTACGCCAACGTGCGCCAGCCTATCGTCTCGACACTGAACCTCGCGCACATGATGCCGGTCTCCGCGGTGTGGGCAGGGCAGGAGCGTAATGCACACCTGGACGGTCCGCCGCTGATCGTGACGCGCACCGATGGCGCGACGCCGTTCCGGCTGGTCACGCACATCGGCGACGTGGGCAACACCTTGGTGGTCGGCCCCATCGGCATGGGCAAATCGGTACTGCTCGCGACGCTGGCATTACAGTTCCGCCGCTATGCCGGATCACGTATCTTCGCCTTCGACATGGGGCGTTCAATTCGCGCCACCGTGCTCGGACTCGGCGGCGAGCACTACGACCTGGGCGCAGAGGGCGCCATGGCTTTCCAGCCGCTGGCCCGCATCGACCAGGACAGCTACCGGGCGTGGGCGGCCGAGTGGGTCCAAGGCCTTTTGATTCACGAAGGCGTGGCCGTCGGGCCGACCGAGAAGGAGTCCGTGTGGTCGGCGCTAAACAGTCTCGCCAGCGCGCCGCTCGATCAGCGCACACTGACCGGCTTGTCGGTACTGCTGCAATCGAACGCACTGCGCCAGGCCTTGCAACCCTATGTGCTGGGCGGCGCGCACGGCAAGCTGCTCGATGCAGACCATGACCGGCTCGGTTTCGCCGACGTGCAAGCGTTCGAGATGGAAGAACTGATGCACAGCAAGGCGGCGGCGCTGGCGGTGCTGCGCTACCTGTTCGCGCGCTTCGAGGAACGCCTTGATGGAGCCCCAACACTGTTGATCCTTGATGAAGCCTGGCTGTTCCTCGACGACCCGATGTTCGCCGCGCGCATTCGCCAGTGGCTCAAAACCTTGCGTAAGAAGAACGTGTCGGTGATCTTCGCCACGCAATCGCTGGCGGACATCAAGGATTCCAGCATTGCACCAGCCATCATCGAGAGCTGCGTGAACCGTATCTTCCTGCCCAATCCGCAGGCGACCGAGCCGCAGATTCGCGTCATCTACGAAGGCTTCGGTATCAATGCGCGGCAGATCGAGATCGTGGCGCAGGCACAGCCCAAACGCGATTACTACTACCAGTCGCGGCTCGGCAATCGGGTCTTCGATCTGGGGCTCGGGCCGGTGACGCTGGCGTTTGCCGGTGCAGCTAGCCCTGAGGACCAGCGCGCCATTGATGTCGTTTCCGCGTCGGTGCCGCCTGCGGACTTCGCGGCCGCCTGGCTGCGCCATCGCGGCCTCGACTGGGCCGCGAACCTCATCCCGTCCTTCCCGTTCGTCCCGTCCGTTCCCAAGGAGAAGCTCCCATGAAAAAAACCCTGCTTGCCATCGCCGCCGCCATTCTCATGACCGTGATGCCCGCTGCACAGGCGCAATGGGTGGTGATCGACCCCACCAATCTCGTGCAGAACATCCTGACCGCCGCACGTGCTCTGCAGCAGATCAACAACCAGATCCAGCAACTGCAGAACGAAGCGCAGATGCTGACCAACCAGGCGAAGAACCTGACCAGTCTCCCCTTCAGCGCGCTCAATCAACTGCAATCTGCGCTGTCCGCGACGAACCAGCTGCTGCAGCAGGCGCAGGGGCTGTCAATGAATCTGACGCAGATGCAGACCCAGTTCGCGCAGCTCTATCCCGCTGCCTACACCGCCTCGACCCCGGCAAACCAGATGGCGCTCGACGCCAGCCAGCGTTGGCAGAACTCACTGGAGGCTCTGCGCACCGCGGCCAAGGTGCAGTCGCAGTCGGTGCAGAATTTCTCCTCTGACGAGCAGACCTTGAGCGACCTCGTGAACAACAGCCAGTCGGCGGTGGGCGCCTTGCAGGCCACCCAGGCAACGAACCAGTTGCTCGCCTTGCAGGCCCGGCAGGCGATCCAGGCGCAGCAACTCCAGGTCACGCAAGACCGCGCCGTCGCCCTCGAACAGGCGCGTCAGGTCGCGGTGCATGCGCGTGCCGCCGAGGTACGCAACCGCTTCCATGGTGCCGGCACACCGTATACGCCATCTCCCATCAACTTCTACGGCAACTGAGGAACCCATATGAAAACCTTCCTGACCACCATCGCCTGCGCCCTGCTGCTCGCCGCATGCAACAAGCCGGCACCCACCGAATCCGTCGAATCGCTGCTGGCGAATCCTGAGCGTTTGAAAGAGGTCCGCGCACAGTGCAAGGCCGACCACGACAAGGCGGGCGATGCCCTGTGCAACAAGGCGAGTGAGGCCACGCGGCGGCGCTTCATGGGCAGCGGCACGCCGTACACGCCCGCGCCACCGGCTGCACCCGCTTCCGCACCGAAAGATTGAGCCATGAACGACCTGTCGGTCATCGACCACTTCCTCGATGTCTTCTCGCACTACATCGACTCGGGTTTCGGCCTGCTGCATGGCGAGGTGGCGTTTCTCACCGCCACGCTGGTGGTAATCGACATGACGCTGGCAGGGCTGTTCTGGGCGATGGGCGGCGAGGACGTGATCGGCAGGCTGATCAAGAAGACGCTCTATGTCGGCGCCTTCGCATTCATCATCGGCAACTTCAACAACCTGGCCGGCATCCTGTTCAATTCGTTTGCCGGACTCGGACTGGTGGCGTCGGGTTCCACGCTGACGCAAGCGCAGTTTCTGCAGCCGGGCCACCTGGCCAAGGTCGGCGTCGATGCTGCACAACCGATCATGGCGCAGATCAGCGACCTGACCGGCTTCCCCGAGGTGTTCGCGAACCTCGATGTCATCGCCGTGCTGTTTCTCGCCTGGCTGGTAGTGATCGTTAGCTTCTTCGTGCTCGCGGTGCAGCTCTTCGTCACGCTGATCGAATTCAAGCTGACCACGCTCGCGGGCTTCGTGCTGGTGCCCTTCGCGTTGTGGAACAAGACCGCGTTCCTCGCCGAACGGGTGCTGGGCAACGTGGTGTCGTCGGGCATCAAGGTGCTGGTGCTGGCGGTCATCGTCGGCATCGGCACGGGACTGTTTGCACAGTTCCAGGTGCCACCCGGCACCGAGCCCTCTATCGACCTGGCGCTGACCATCATGCTGGCCTCGCTGGCGATGCTGGGACTCGGGATATTCGGGCCGGGGATTGCGACGGGTCTTGTTTCAGGTGCACCGCAGCTCGGAGCCGGTGCGGCAGCCGGAACGGCGCTGGGTGCGGCGGGGCTGGCGGTGGCCGGTGGTGCGGCTATCGCCACTGGCGGTGCGGCGGTGGCGGCGGGTACACGCATGGTGCCGGGTGCAACACGCGCCGCCATCGGCGGAGCGGCGTCGGCTGGGCGTGCGAGCAGCGCGATGGCCAGCGGCGCGAAGTCTGCCTACCAGACGGGTGCTGCGGCTTCAGGGTCGGGTGGTGTTCGTGCTCCAGGTGCTGGCCTCGCCAATGTGGCCAGGAGCGGTGCCGGTGCGGTCGGCCAGCGCGTCGCAGCCGGTGCGAAAGCGGTCAAGGATCGCGTAGCGAACTTCGTCGCGGAAGCTGCTGCGCCTGCGGCAGGCAGTTCTACCGAATCAGCCGATGCCAGGCCCCCTGCAGCAGAGCCCGCCTGGGCCAAACAAATGCGGCGCAAACAACAGGTGAGTCATGCGGCCACCACGGCGGCGCACACCCTGCGCTCAGGCGATCACGGTGGCGGCGGTGCCAGCCCGAGCCTGCGCGACGATTCGAACCCTTAAAAGTTTAGTTTAACGGAGATCAGTCCATGCGATTCAAACGACCGCAGGTGCGCTACTCGGACACGCCCGAGCCCGTCACCCCCTACCAAGCTGCCGCGCAGGTCTGGGACCAGCGCATCGGCAGTGCGCGCGTGCAGGCGAAGAACTGGCGGCTGATGGCATTTGGCTGCCTGTCGCTCGCCTTGCTGATGGCGGGTGGGCTGGTGTGGCGCTCGGCGCAGTCCATCGTCACCCCTTATGTGGTCGAAGTGGCCACTGGCGGTCAGGTGCGTGCAGTGGCTGAAGCAGCCACGCCGTACAAGCCGAACGATGCGCAGATCGCCTACCACCTGGCGCGCTTCCTCACCGACGTGCGCTCGCTGTCGATCGACCCCATCGTCGTGCGGCAGAACTGGCTCGAAGCCTACGACTACACCACCGACAAGGGCGCAGCCACGCTGAACGACTACGCGCGCGCCAACGATCCGTTCGCGCGCATCGGCCAGACCTCGACAGCGGTGGAGATCACCAGCGTGGTGCGCGCCAGCCAGTCGTCGTTCCAGGTGCGCTGGATCGAGCGCACCTATGTGAATGGCTCGCCCTCGGGCATCGAGCGCTGGACGGCTGTGCTGTCCATCGTGCTGCAACCGCCGCGCACCGAAGAGCGACTGCGCAAGAACCCACTGGGCATTTATGTCAACGGCCTGTCCTGGAGCCGTGAATTCGACGCAACCGAAGGAACCCCAAAACCATGAAAAACCCAATCCGTCATTCCGTATTGCCGCTGATCCTGAGTGCCACTCTGGTAACTGCCACCGGCTGCGCCACGCACGGCAAACCGCCGCCTGACATCACGCTGGACGAATCTATTGCGGCACAACTGCTACCAGAGCTACCCAAGCCCATCGAGGTGGTGGAAGTGCCCAAGCCTCTGCCCTTGCCCGAGCAGTTGAAGGCCTTTGGAAACCTGCCCGAGGACAAGCCTGCCCCGGAATCACCTGACGAGAAAACTCGCGTGGCGCGTGCCAATGCCGAAGCACGGGTGGCACCGAGTCGCGAAGGCTACATCAACGCCATCCAGGTCTGGCCCTACAGTGATGGCGCGCTGTATCAGCTTTACACGAGTCCGGGGCGCGTCACCGTCATCACCCTGCAGCAAGGTGAGGAACTGGTGACGGTCTCGGCCGGCGATACGGTGCGCTGGATCGTCGGCGACACCGCCAGCGGCGCAGGTGCCAGCCTGCGCGTGAATATCCTGGTGAAACCGACACGCGTCGGGCTGAAGACGAATCTCGTCATCACCACCAACCGCCGCACCTATCTGCTGGAATTGTCCTCGACGCCGCAGGCGTGGATGGCATCGGCGTCGTGGGACTACCCGAAGGACCGCATGCTGGCCTTGCAGAAGCAGGCGCAGCAGGCTCAGGCGGCAGCGCCGGTGGACTCGGGCTTGTCGCTTCAACAGATCAAGTTCCGTTACGCAATCACCGGCGACAGCCCGCCGTGGAAACCACTGCGCGCCTTCGACGACGGCGAGCGCGTCTATATCCAGTTCCCCGCCGGCATTACGCAGGGTGAGCTGCCGCCACTGTTCGTGATCGGGCAGCAGGGCGATGGCCAGCTCGTCAACTACCGGTTCCGTTCGCCCTACTACGTGGTGGATCGGCTGTTCGGTGCGGCAGAGTTGCGGCTGGGCGCGGACAAGGCCGCTGTGGTGCGCATCGAGCGCACCGATGGCGTGGTCAGCACGGCGCGGAGGCATTGAGCATGAGCACGCCCGCCACGCCGCAGACGGCACCCACCGGGACGAATAAGGCCGACCCTGACACCTTGGCCCTGCGCGCTTCGCCGCGCCCAGTCACACGGCTCAATCGGCGCATGCTGGCGGTGCTTGCAGGGGCGCTCGGCATCGGCATCCTGGGTGCCACGCTGTGGTCCTTGCAACCGCATCAACGCGAACGCAACCCGGCCACCGAGCTGTACAACGTGGATCGCGTCTCGCGGGCCGATAACCTCGACCAGTTGCCGACGGACTATTCCAAAGTGCCGGTCGCGGCAAAGCTGGCAGTGCCCGCATTGGGCGAACCACTGCCGGGCGATCTGGGTCCGGCCATCGTGCATGCGCAGCGCAATGCCAATACCGGCACGGGTGCGTACAGTAACCCGACTCAGATGGCTGGCGTTCGCGATGCCGAGGAAGCGGCGAGATCGGGAGTGTTCTTTCGCGGCAGCGGTGCTGCGAAGGCGGCGACGGCTGCAACAGCAAACACTGCTATGCCAGAACCGGTATCCGGCAATCAGCCATTCAATCCGATGGTTTCGGTATCGGCACAGCCTGCCGATTCGACGGCCGCGCAGAACCGGCAGGATCAGAAACAGGCCTTCGTCGCGAATGGCGGCGACACCGCCACCCGCAATGCTGCCAGCCTGCAATTGCCAACCTCGCCCTACCAAGTGATGGCGGGCACCATCATTCCGGCGGCGCTGGTGACGGGCATCAACTCCGACTTGCCAGGGCAGGTCATCGCCAACGTCACTGAGGCAGTCTATGACACGGCCACGGGTCGCTTCCTGCTGATTCCGCAGGGCTCGCGGCTGATCGGTCGCTATGACAGCCAGGTTTCATTCGGTCAGCGGCGCGTGTTGCTGGTGTGGACGCGGATGATCCTGCCCGATACCTCATCCATTTCACTCGATCGACTACCCGGCATTGACCCAGCGGGATATGCCGGGCTGGAGGATGGCGTCGATTGGCATTGGGATCGCATCATCGCCGGCGCGGCACTGTCCACGCTGCTGGGTGTGGGCGCCGAACTGGCTGCGCCTGATCGAAGCGGCAGCGATGGCAAGGTCATCATCGCCACGCGCCAGAGCGCGCAGGACACGGTGAACCAGGTCGGTCAGGAGATCACCAAACGCAACGTGAGCATCCAGCCGACGCTCACTATCCGGCCCGGTTTCCCGATGCGAGTCATGGTGAACAAGGATCTGATTCTGCGGCCGTACCAGCCGCTGTTCTTCCAAAGGGGATCGTCGCAATGAACCTATCCACCAGCAAGCTGCGGCTGGGGCCGCTGCCGAAAACCGAGACGGTAAAACTCACGATCGCACTGACGGTCACGCTCAAGGCTGATTTGGAGCGCTATGCCGCTTTGCATGCTCAGACCTATGGCGAACCGATTGAGGTTGCGACGCTGATCCCGCACATGCTCGAAGCGTTCATGGCGCGGGATCGGGGATTCAGGAAGTCGTTCGCGAAAGGAGCGCCAGCATCACGGCCAATACCCGCATCGAACCCCTAGTCAGACATGCCACTCTGCCTCAAACACCAGCCTGGTCTGACTGCGAATGTGCAGCGCAAAAGCAACCCACGCCCGGTGTACGCCCATGCACGCCCAAGCAGGTTTCCGGAAATGGAGATCGGCGAGACTATATCGACAGCCGTTAAATTGCCGATGACAGCCTCAATCCAAGCCGAACCGGCACACCCATGGAGCGGAACATGAGCAACCCAAGTCGATGGGTGCTGATCAATCGATTGGCAGAGATCACCGGATACAGTGAAGACGCGGTACGCCACAAGGTCAAGAACGGCACATGGTTGCAAGGCCGTATCTGGCGGAAAGCGCCGGATGGCCGCATTTTTGTGAACGTGGATGAATTTGAGCGCTGGGTGGAGAGCGGCAGGCAACTGGCTGCGAATTGATGCCGTCAGTCGTTCACGTTAACCCCCTTGTTGCGCTTCCCTGCTTGGAGCAGCCCTGCGGCGGCGCTGTTGTCTAATACGCTCAATGAGCGTATAACCATTCCCGTTGCCAACGGTCGACGCAGGCGTCTTGTCCTGCCAGGCATGATGGCGCCCATAGACCCACACCATGCCTCACTCAATCAACCGGCGCAACAACGTTGCGGCTTCGACAACAGCCACGCCCCCCGAGCCTGATGACATCCGTGCGGCCCGAACTGCGGCAGGTTTGACACAAACGGAAGCCGGCGATGTGGTGCATGCGTCGTTGCGTACTTGGCAGCAGTGGGAGGCAGGGGATCGCAAGATGCACCCCGGACTGTTTGAGCTGTTCAAGCTCAAGACCGGACGAGAAAGACGCAAGCAACAAGCCAACGACAGGAACAACCAGGAGTGATTTCGGGAGAGTGATGATGGCGGCGCAAATGGATACCGTGATGAGCAGCAATCTTCCAGGCATCGAAGTGCATGGAAAGTCGATTCGCGTGGCGTTTATGCACAAGGGAGTGCGCCATCGTCACACGCTGGGTATCGAGCCAACCAAGGCAAACCTTAAACATGCGTCTCGCCTTCGCAGCGCCGCCATGTATGCGCTCAAAACGGGGACCTACGACGAGTCCGAGTATTTTCCCCATTCACGGCAAGGCGACCAAGTCGGCACGGCAAGCAAGCGTCTCGGCGACTTGTCCGAACGGTACATGCCGCTCAAAGCAGTGGACATCACTGTCGAAACACAGAACCGCTACCAGGTGGCGCTCAATGCCTGCCTCAACACCATCGGACGGAACCGCTTGGCCGATGCCCTGATCCCGGCAGACATCCAGCAATTGCGCGTGGACTTGATCGAGACGCGGGCCGTCTCGACGGTAAACCACTACCTCGCTACATTCGCGGGCTTTCTCTACTGGTGCGAACAGAACCACTTCTGTGCCGAAGGCTTGGCCAAGCACTGCACGCGCTTCACCAAGAGCAACAAGGACCCAGACCCGTTCACCTATCAGGAGTACAACGCGCTGATCACGAAAGGTTGTTTGCACCCGGTGGACGCGGCCTCGGTGACACTCGCGTTCTACACAGGTTTGCGGCCAGGTGAGTTGTGCGGCCTCGCCGTGGAGGACATTGCTGCCGACCTGGGCAAGCTGACGGTGCGGCGCTCAGTCACTCAGTCGCTCACCTTCAAGATTCCGAAAACGAACAAGGAGCGAACCATCCTGCTGTTCCCGCCTGCTCAGGCTGCACTCAAGGTGCTGATCGAAGATGCGTTGACGCGCGATGCGATTGACTTGGAAGTCTGGCTAAATCGCCATGAGTCGCGAGTTGATCGCGCGCGGCTGCTATTGTCGCCTAAGACGCAGGCGCGCAAGACCAACGTGAATGCGTGGTATGTACCGAGCGCATGGAATACGAAGTGGAGCAACCTGACCCGGCGCGCCGAAGTCCGGCATCGCCCGCCTTACCAGACCCGCCACACTTACGCCTGCTGGAACCTCACGGCACGCGGCAACCTGGCCTTTATCGCGAACCAGATGGGACACAGTGACTACTCGATGCTCGTGAAAGTCTATGGCCGCTGGATAGATTCGGAGTCCCCCAGAGAGCTGGGGCGCATCTGGCAGGGTATGAAGAAACTCGTACAAATTGCCCCAATTTTGCCCCAATAAAACGATCAAAATATAATAACTTATTGTTTTTAATGATAAAAGAAGCCATACATACGCACACGCCGATGATGCAGCAGTACCTGGGCATCAAGGCGCAGCATCCCGACATGCTGCTGTTCTACCGCATGGGCGATTTCTACGAGCTGTTCTTCGATGACGCGGAGAAGGCGGCGCGGCTCCTGAACATCACGCTGACTACGCGCGGCAGCTCGGCCGGCGCGCCGATCCGGATGGCCGGTGTGCCGTATCACAGTGCCGAGCAGTATCTCGCGCGCCTGCTGAAACTGGGCGAGTCGGTGGTGATCGCCGAGCAGGTGGGCGATCCGGCGACGTCGAAAGGGCCGGTCGAGCGCCAGGTCACGCGCATCGTCACGCCGGGCACGCTGACCGATTCGGGTCTGCTGGACGAGACGCGCGACACGCTGATCATGGCGATTGCGGCGGCGGGCGACACGCTGGGGGTGGCCTGGCTGAATCTTGCCGCGGGGCGTTTCCAGGTCGGCGAAATCGCGCCGTCCGCCCTGCCCGCCTTGCTCGCGCGCGTGCGGCCGGCGGAAATTCTCGCGCCGGATGGCTTCGAATTCGCCGCACCGTGCGCGGTGCGCCGTCTCGCGCCGTGGCAGTTCGACTCCGCGGGCGCGCACAAGCGTCTGGCGCAGCAGTTCGGCAGCCGGAACCTTGCCGGCTTCGGCGTGGCCGACCTGACGCAGGCCATTGCCGCGGCCGGCGCGCTGCTCGACTATATCCAGGTTACCCAGCGTACCGCCCTGCCCCACCTGCAGGCGATCCACGCCGAGCGCGACGGCGAGTTCGTCCAGCTCGACGCCGCCACGCGGCGCAATCTGGAGCTTACCGAAACGCTGCGCGGCGAGACCTCGCCGACGCTGCTGAGCGTGCTCGACACCACCGCCACCGGCATGGGCACGCGCCTGCTGCGTCACTGGCTGCACCATCCCCTGCGCGATCGCGAAATCCTCACGCAGCGGCGCGACGCGATCGGCGTGCTGGCCGAGCGCCCCGACACCGTCGCCGTTCTCACCCGCACCCTCAAGGGCTGCGCCGACGTCGAGCGCATTGCCGGACGCATTGCGCTCAGGAACGCGCGCCCGCGCGATCTTTCCGGTCTGCGCGACACGCTCGCGCTGCTGCCCGAACTCGCCGCGCTGCTGCCCGACGACGCGGGGCGGCTGGGTGCGCTTCAGACCGCGCTCGGCGCACGCCCCGACCTGCACGCCGTACTTGCGCGCGCCGTCCTGCCGGAGCCGGCCACGGTGCTGCGCGAGGGCGGCGTGATCGCCGACGGCTACGATGCCGAGCTCGATGAACTGCGCGCGCTGACGCGTGACGCGGGCGCCTTCCTGCTGGAGCTGGAAAGGCGCGAACGCGCACGCTCGGGGATCGCCACCCTCAAGGTCGAATACAACAAGGTGCACGGCTTCTACATCGAGGTGAGCCGCGCGCAGACCGACAGGGTGCCGGACGACTACCGTCGCCGCCAAACGCTGAAGAACGCCGAGCGCTACATTACCCCCGAGCTCAAGGCCTTCGAGGACCGTGCGCTGTCCGCGCAGGAACGCGCGCTGGCGCGCGAGAAGGCGCTGTTCGAGGCGCTGCTCGACACGCTCACGCCACACGTGCCGCAACTGCTCGCCGTCGCCGCCGCACTCGCCGAAACCGACGTGCTGGCGAGCCAGGCCGAACGCGCCGTCACGCTGCGTCTGTGTCCGCCCGAGTATGTCAGCGAGCCCGGCATCGTCATCCGCGGCGGCCGCCATCCGGTGGTGGAAACGCAGGTCGACCATTTCATCGCCAACGACACGCAGTTGAGCCGCACCCGCCAGATGCTGCTCATCACCGGCCCCAACATGGGCGGCAAATCGACCTATATGCGCCAGGTCGCGCTCATCGCGCTCCTTGCCTGCTGCGGCCTGTGGGTGCCCGCCACCGCGGCGCGGCTCGGCGACATCGACCAGATCTTCACCCGCATCGGCGCCTCGGACGATCTCGCGGGCGGGCGCTCGACCTTCATGGTGGAGATGACCGAGACCGCGCACATCCTGCACAACGCCAGCGCGAAAAGCCTGGTGTTGCTCGACGAGATCGGACGCGGCACCTCGACCTTCGACGGTCTGGCGCTGGCGTGGGCGGTGGCGCGCCACCTGGTCAGCGCGACGCGCGCGTTCACGCTTTTCGCCACGCATTATTTCGAGCTCACCCAACTGGCGCAGGAATTCCGCCAGCTCGCCAACGTGCATCTGGACGCCAGGGAACACGGCGCCGACCTGGTGTTCCTGCACGCGGTCGAGGACGGTCCCGCCTCGCAGAGCTACGGCATCCAGGTGGCGCGCCTGGCCGGCGTGCCGAGCCCGGTGATCGCGGCCGCGCGCCGCCGCCTGCGTGAGCTGGAAGAAGCCCAGCTCCAGGCCGGACCGCAAGGGGATCTGTTTGCCGCGGGACAGGCAAGCGCGCTGCCGGAACATCCTGCGCTCGACCAGCTGCACGAGCTCGACCCCGACAGCCTCACGCCCAAGGTCGCGCTCGACATGCTCTATGCCCTGAGGGCCCTCACCCGCGACACGCCATGAAAACCCTGCGCCTCGACACGACCGAACTCGATCTGGATTTCAATGCCGCACTGAAGCTTGCCACCGCCATCGCCGAACACCGGCTGGGTGATACCACCATGCTCCTGAGCTGGTACGACCGCGAACGCGATCTCGAGTCGCCCGCCGGCGTGAGCGAATGTCACGAGGGCTGCGCGGTCAAGGGCTCGTGGGACTATGCGCTCAATCGCGGCGCGCGCCTGACGGTCAGCTTCGACGACGGGCGTTTCTATTTCTGCTTTCTCTGAACGTCACGTCGCTCGGTCCCCCACCACACGAACCCGCTGATCCCTGCACTGGACCGTCTGGTTCGCCCTGATTTTTGCCGTCTTGCGCAGTTCCGGCCGTCCGTCGACGCTGACCGCGCCACGGGCGATCAGGACCTTGCCCTGTCCACCGCTGTCGACCATGCCGACAAGCTTGAGGAGGTCGCACAGCGCGACATGGTCACCGCGCAACCTGAATTCCGGAATGTCCATATCAGCTCCCAATGAACCAGGAAAAAACAGTTGAACCACAGAGACACAGAGACACAGAGACACAGAGCAAAAACATGTGCTCGTGTTTTTTCCATGGCTCACCCGATGGGTGAGTGGCACCGCACACAGCGAATTCCTGTTTTTCGGGTTTCTCTGTGTCTCTGTGTCTCTGCGGTGCGGAATGCAGGATAAAACGCGCGTCACGCCATCACCCGGGCGAACGCCACAACGACGGTACTGTGTTACCGGGCTTCCTGACGCGTCCGCGCGTTGGCGAGCCTGGTCTTCAACTCGGTCATCACCGCCGCCGCGGCCTTCTCGCCTTCGAGAATGGCGAGATGCCGGTCCTCGAAGTTCGTGCTGCTGACCGCCGCCGTCCTCGGCCGGATCACCACGTCAGCCTTCTCCAGCTCGTGGCGGCTGATCGCCTGCCCCATCACCGCAAACGTCTGCAACAGCACATCCAGCGTACCGGAGAGTTTCTCGCGCCGGCCGACACTGGAAATGTCCACCGCGATGACGAAGTCCGCCCCCATCGCGCGTGCTGATTGGGCAGGCACCGGCGAGGTCAAGCCGCCGTCGACATACTCGCGTCCGCTGATCTCGACCGGCTGGAACACGCCGGGTACGGCGCTGGACGCGCGCACCGCGATGCCCGCGTCGCCGCGGCGGAACAACGTCATTTCGCCGCTGAGAAGATCGGTGGCGACCACGCCCACCGGCCGGCGCAGCTTCTGCAGTGGCTGATTCTTAACGTTCCGGTTGATGAATTCCTGCAGGGCTTCGCCCTTCAGTACACCACGATTCGGCAGCGTCCAGTCCGCCACCATGTCTTCCTGCATGCCAAGCGCCAGCTTTTGCAGCGCGAACCCGTCCAGGCCCGCCGCATAAAGAACCCCCACCACCGATCCGGCACTGGTGCCCACCACCATGTCGGGCACGATACCCTGTGCCTCCAGCGCCTTGATCACACCGATGTGCGCGAAGCCGCGCGCCGCGCCGCCGCCCAGCACCAGCGCCACCTTGGGTGGCGGCTTGGGCGCAGGCACGACGATCGGCGCGGGTTCGGGTGGCGGCGCAGGTGTGGGAGGGGGCGTGGTGCAGGCTGCAAGTACGACAGCGGCCAGGAAGGCGGCGAGACGGTGCATGAACGGCATCGGTTTCGGGTTCAATCGAGCATTATCCCGCGAATGATCGCGGCGAGCACCCGGAGGGCATAAAGGTGCCGGTGCGTGGTTGTTGCCAATTCATTGGCATTACAACCACGGCCTACCCCTTGCGGGTGCTCCTACAGGGGGGCGCTGGAAGCCGCCCGCCGACCTGATTGCCATGACAGTTCGTCTACCTGTCACATGACCCGGCTCACCTCGAACACCGCCACGATCCCCTTCCCGTCCCACTGGTACTCCATGTAGGCCGCGTGCCGGCAGTCCTTTACCAGCACGGTACGCAGGGCGGCAAGGCACTGTCCCCCGGTGTGACGCGCCGAGGGGTAGACGATGCCAAGCGCGCCTTCGGTGCGCAACATGCGGCCCAGCGCCTGGGTGGGGGCATAGTTGGCGGGATCGACGATGCGTGGATCCTCCAGCGCGGCCTTGCGCAGGTCGGCGATGCGGCCTTGCGCCTCCACGGCGTAAAGCCGCATGTGCAGGCGCATCGGCGGCTCGTGCGTCGCGGCCATGAAGCGGGCCGCATGATGGCGCGTCTCGGCGATGGCCGTCGCGCGCGTGCGCGCACAATAGAACACGCCATAACTGCCGTCGCTGAAGCGGCTGCCCTGCGGATTGGCGTGGGTGAATGCCGCCATGATGCAGGTGCTGCCCGGATCGAACAGGCGCTCTCCCACGGGAACCAGGCTGATGTCGCCGACTTCGTCGCGCAGGCGGTCGTTGGTCATCGCTTCGAGCGCGTAGAGCGCATCGAAATCCTCCGGACGCGCGACGCGCTCGAACAGGCCGACGGCGGGATAGCGGGTCGGGATGACGCGCCAGGCCGGTCGCCACCGTATCGCGGCGGTCAGATAACTCACGCCCACCCGCCCCGCTGCGCGTCGAGATACTGACGCACCGCGAGAAGGTCGGCGACGTTGCCGCCAGGCATGCGGGCGAGCGCGCTTCGGCCGCCGAAGAGCGGCGCGTTATTGGGTCGCTTCACCAGGTGTCGGCGGCACCGGGATCGGGCAGCAGAATCTGCAGCGCCTTGTAGATGCCCAGGATGCAGGACAGCCGTTCGAGCGTGTCGCGCGTGAGCTCGGCACCGTCCGGCGCCGCTTTCCATTTGAAAAACGTGGACCGCCCGGGTGCACCGAATTGGTCTATTTATGGATTTTTGGCAAAACCCCGGTTCGAGTACCCGGGCTCACGTCTCCCCCGCGTCCTCGTCCAGCGTGCGCAGATGCGCCAGCTTCTCGGCGATCCTGCCCTCCAGTCCGCGCGGTGTCGGCTGATAGAACCGCTGTTCGGGCACATCCTCGGGAAAGTAGCGCTCGCCGGCCGCGTAGGCTTCCGGCTCGTCGTGCGCGTAGCGGTAGGCGCGCCCATAACCGAGTTCCTTCATCAGCCGCGTCGGCGCATTGCGCAGGTGGATGGGAACCTCGTTCGAGGGATGCGCCTGCACGAACGCGCGTGCGGTGTTGTAGGCGACGTAGACCGCGTTGCTCTTCGGCGCGCAGGCGAGATAAAGACAGGCTTCGGCAAGCGCGAGTTCGCCTTCGGGTGAGCCGAGGCGCTCGTAGGTCGCGGCGGCGTCGAGCGCCAGCCCCAGCGCGCGCGGGTCGGCCAGACCGATATCCTCGCTCGCCATGCGGATCAGGCGTCGGCCGAGATAACGCGGATCTGCGCCGCCGTCGAGCATGCGCACCAGCCAGTAGAGCGAGGCATCGGGATCGCTGCCGCGCACGCTCTTGTGCAATGCGGAAATCTGGTCGTAGAAGGCCTCGCCGCCCTTGTCGAAGCGCCGCAGCGACTGCGCCAGCGCGTTCTCGACGAAGGCCGCGTCGACCTCCGCCACCTGCGCGGTGCACGCGGCGGTATCGAGCTGCTCCAGCAGGTTGAGGAGTTTGCGCGCGTCGCCATCCGCCCAGGCCGCCAGCAACGGGCCGACCCCCTGCGCGAGCTTCAGCCCGGGCAGTTCCGTCAGCGCGCGCGCCATCAGTTGGCCGAGTTCCTCGGCGCTGAGCGATTTCAGCACGTAGACCTGCGCGCGCGACAGCAACGCGCCGACGACCTCGAACGAGGGATTCTCGGTGGTGGCGCCGATGAAGGTGAACAGCCCCGCCTCGACATGCGGCAGGAAGGCGTCCTGCTGCGCCTTGTTGAAGCGGTGGACCTCGTCGACGAAGACGATGGTGGCGCATCCCCGTGCGCGGTTCGCGCGCGCCCGCTCGACCGCTTCGCGAATATCCTTCACCCCGGAGAGCACCGCCGAAATGGCGATGAAATCCGCGCCGAACGCCTGCGCCGTCAGCCGTGCGAGCGTGGTCTTGCCGACCCCCGGCGGCCCCCACAGGATCATCGAATGCAGCTTGCCCGCATCGAAGGCGAGCCGCAGCGGCTTGCCGGGACCGAGCAGATGCGTCTGCCCGACGACGTCGGCGAGCGTATGCGGGCGCAGACGTTCGGCCAGTGGCGCATTCGAGTCTGGCGCCGCAGCGGAGATATCGGGCTGAAAAAGGTCCTGGGTAGGCATCAGGGAGAATTATCCTAAAAACCGCAGTTGACCGCTTGATACGCTTACCAACGCCGCATGAATGCTGAAATGTGCGCCTTCGTTTGTCTTCACCTGTCAGGTGAGTCCGCTACGCACCCGCTGGCACGCCGGCTCACGCACCTGCCTTTGCACCCGCAAGGGGCAGGCCGGATTCGTAAAGCCGCTTGCGCGGCAACGACTCCGCTCGCGCGCCTCCTTGCGGGCCCCGGCCTGCGGCGTCGTTGCTTCGCGGCAGCCACGCGATCCGACGCACCATCGGGCGCGTCCAACTGCGGTTTCTAGGATTATCCTAAAAACCGCAGTTGACCGCTTCATTCCCTTGCGGGTATCGCATGAACGCTGAATTGTTTGGCTTCACTCGCCGTCACCTGTCGGGTGAATCCGCTACGCGCCCCCCGGCGCAACCATCGGCCATGGCAAGCACCACGACATCGGGAAGAGGCCCGTCTTACTCGCCGATGATGTCCACGCCTTTGGGCGGCGTGAAGCTGAAGCGCGACGCCGCGATGGCGGGATTGCGCACCAGGTGCGACAGCACGAGGGTGGTGCGCTGGCCGAAATGATCGAAGAGCTGCATCTGCACGAGGACTTCGCCCCTGAACCCCATGCGGATGCGCTCGAAGGTGGTGTCCCTGCCCTTGGGCACGGCCTCCAGCCACTCCAGCCCTTCGCTCTGACCGGCGTTCTTGAGCACGAAATATTTCTCGATGGCGTCGTCGCCGGCCAGCAACGCCGCCGGTGTGCCGGCGACGACTTCGGCGAGCGGCTTGACCGTGACCTGCTCGAGATCGACGTCATACAGCCACAACCGGGTCCCGTCGCCGACGATCACCTGCTCGTAGGGTGCCGTGTAATCCCAGCGGAATTTGCCGGGGCGTGAAAAGGCCATCTTGCCGCTCGCCTTCTGCGTGACCCGCCCGCTGCGGTCCTGCACGCTCTGGCTGAAGTCGGCCTCGGCCGTGCGCGCGCCGCTGACGAATGCCTTCAGGCGCTCGACGCCTCCGGCATGAGCGAGGGTGGAAATGGCGAGCGCGATCAACAGGATGACAGGGCGCATGAGGACTCCGATCGGGATAGGGGCGGTCAGTTTATCTGACCGATCCCCTCCCACACCACCCGGCATGCGGGTCCGCACCGGGCGGTTCGAGAAGTTGAGGTCATGAGAGTCGGGGTAGGCCGAGTTTATCGAAGTAGGCAATGGTCAGCACCCGTTGGATGTCGCCCATGCTATTCCGCCACCAGCAGCGCGCATTTTGTGCCACGCGTTTGGCTACATGCTCGTAAGCGTCCACTCCCCACCGTCTTCCCCTCATCGCAATCCTCCATGACGATCCTCCCTTGGAGGGGGCACCCAAATTTGTGCCCACGATCGCATTCATGGACACAAATCTGCATCAGCACACGCGCCGAGGCCCGCGCGGGCCGTATCGCCGGCACTCGATCGAATTCAAGCGCGCCATCGTCGAGCAGTCCCTGCAACCGGGTCTTTCCGTGTCGCGGCTCGCGCGCCGGCACGACATCAACGCCAATCAGATCTTCGCCTGGCGCAAGGCCTACCGGGAAGGACGCCTGGAAGAGGCGAAGTTCGTACCGGTAGTCATTCACGAAGCCGAAGTCCCGGGCACGAACCGCGTCCCCGACAACGTCCCGCCGGTAGCATCCGGGCGTCTGATCATCGAGTGCAAGGAGGCACGGCTGAGCGTCGAAGGGCGTCCCGACGCCCAAGCGCTCGCGCAGGTCCTCGCGGTGTTGCTACGATGATTCCACCGTCAGCGGGGACGCGAATCTGGATCGCGGCCGGCGTCACCGACATGCGGCGCGGCTTCGATGGGCTGACCGCACTCGTTCAGACGCAACTCCAGGCCGATCCCTTCAGCGGTCATGTCTTCGTGTTCCGCGGCCGGCGTGGCGAGCGCATCAAGGTGCTGTGGTGGGACGGCGACGGCCTGTGCCTGTTCGCCAAGCGCCTCGAATACGGCAGGTTCGTCTTCGCGTCGTTCGCTGTGATCAACTTACGGTGGGATTTTCACCCACAAGAGTGCGCCCGTGCCGGGCGCACAAAAAAAGTGCGCCCCGTGGGCGCACTTTGCAGACCGCGAAACAGCGTGAAAGTTTATTTCATCTTGCAGGTCTTGATGCCGAACGGCAGATAGGCCGGGCACCAGCCGATGAGCGCGGTCAGCACGAAGACAAAGCCGACGATGCCGGCTGGCACCATCATGGTCTCGGCACCTGGCAGGTTGGACATGGCGTAACCCATCAGTCCCAGTCCGACAACCGCACGGATTCCACGATCCATACCACCCATGTTCTTTTTCATTGCGTCTCCTCTCTCTGTGAAGGTGTTTCCCGGTTCAGTGTTCGGGGATTGGCCCCGCAGCAAGCTTACCGCATTCGGTGCCGCGCGGACGCGGCATCATGCAGGGCCACAAGACAAAAACCGCCTCCACACGACGGTGCGAGGCGGTTTTGCCACATTTAATCCCGCTCAGGCGATCAGCGGCACGATCAGCAGCGCCACGATGTTGATGATCTTGATCAGCGGGTTGACGGCGGGGCCAGCGGTGTCCTTGTAGGGGTCGCCCACGGTGTCGCCGGTGACCGCGGCCTTGTGCGCCTCGGAGCCCTTGCCGCCATGGTTGCCCTCCTCGATGTACTTCTTCGCGTTATCCCACGCGCCACCACCGGTGGTCATGGAGATGGCGACGAAGATGCCGGTGATGATGGTGCCGAGCAGCACGCCGCCCAGGGCCTTGGGGCCGAGGATGACGCCGACGAGCACGGGAACCAGCACGGGCAGCAGCGAGGGCACGATCATTTCCTTGATCGCCGCCTTGGTCAGCATGTCGACCGCCTTGGAATAATCCGGCTTGGCCTTGCCCTCCATGATGCCGGCGATTTCGCGGAACTGGCGGCGCACTTCGACCACCACCGAACCCGCGGCGCGGCCGACGGCTTCCATGCCCATGGCGCCGAACAGATAGGGCACCATGCCGCCGATGAACAGGCCGATGATGACCATGTGGTCGGACAGGTCGAACAGGGTTACGCCGCCGGTCTTGCTTTCCAGGGCGTGCGTGTAGTCGGCGAACAGCACCAGCGCGGCCAGGCCGGCGGAACCGATGGCGTAGCCCTTGGTGACGGCCTTGGTGGTGTTGCCCACGGCATCGAGCGGATCGGTGATGTCGCGGATCGCGCTCGGCAGTTCGGCCATTTCGGCGATGCCGCCGGCGTTGTCGGTGATCGGGCCATAGGCGTCGAGCGCGACGATGATGCCGGTCATGGACAGCATGGCGGTCGCGGCGATGGCGATGCCGTACAGGCCGCCCAGCTCGTAGGCGCCCCAGATCGCCAGGCACACGGCCAGGACCGGTGCGGCGGTGGCCTTCATCGACACGCCGAGACCGGCGATGATGTTGGTGCCGTGGCCAGTCGTGGAAGCCTGGGCGATGTGACGCACCGGGGCGTATTCGGTGGCGGTATAGTACTCGGTGATGATCACCATCGCGGCGGTCAGCACAAGGCCGATGATCGCAGCGTAATAAAGATTCATTGCGGAAATGACCGTGCCGTCGTTCGCCGTCAGGCCGTCACCGAACATCATGGTGGTCACGGGATAGAACGCGACCAGTGCAATCACGCCGGAAATGGCGAGGCCGCGATACAGCGCGTTCATGATCTTGCCGCCCTCGCGCGCCTTGACGAAGAAGGAGCCGACGATGGAGGCGACGATCGACACCGCGCCGAGCGCCAGGGGGTAGATCACCGCGTTGGGGCTGGTGGTGAACATCAACGCGCCGAGCAGCATGGTGGCGATCAGGGTCACCGCGTAGGTTTCGAACAGGTCGGCGGCCATGCCGGCGCAGTCACCGACGTTGTCGCCCACGTTGTCGGCGATCACCGCGGGGTTGCGCGGGTCGTCCTCGGGGATGCCGGCCTCGACCTTGCCCACCAGGTCGGCGCCGACGTCGGCGCCCTTGGTGAAGATGCCGCCGCCGAGACGCGCGAAGATGGAAATCAGCGAGCCACCGAAGCCCAGACCGACCAGCGCATGGATCGCGTCCATGTGGTCCGCACCCATCGATGTCAGCGCGGCATAGTAGCCAGCCACGCCCAGCAGGCCGAGGCCGACCACCAGCATGCCGGTGATGGCGCCGCCCTTGAAGGCGATGTTGAGCGCAGCGTTGAGGCCCTGCGAGGCGGCTTCGGCGGTACGCACGTTGGCGCGCACGGAGACGTTCATGCCGATGAAGCCCGCGGCGCCGGACAGCACGGCACCGATGAGGAAGCCGATGGCGGTGTAGCTGCCCAGGGCGAGCCACAGGGCGACGAACAGCACCGCGCCGACGAGGCCGATGGTGGTGTACTGCCGGTTCAGGTAGGCCTGCGCCCCCTGTTGCACCGCCAGTGCGATTTCCTGCATGCGGGCGTTACCGGCCGGCTTCTTCAGAATCCAGCTGATCGAGAATACCCCGTACAACAAGGCCAGTATCGCGCTGGCCAGAATCCACAACATCTCCGTCGACATGTAACGCCTCCTTTTCGGTTTTTACGACACGGACGGCAACTGACGTCGCCCCCCAACTCAACAAATATTCAGATCGGAATCACTCTTTTCCGATCGCAAGCCCGCCTTCGAAGCGCGTGCCGGGTTCGAACCCGAACACCCGATCGAGCTGAAGCTCGACAATCAATGCATCGACCGCGGCCTGGCCATGTTCCCGCTGCACCTCGGAGAGGATCAGCTTGGCGGAGTTGCCGTTGTAGAACCCGCCAAAATCCGCCTGAACCTTGAGCAGCTGGCGTGCGCGGTCGAGTGTCATTTTTTGGGGGATAGGATTCAGGATCCAGGGGCTAGGGGTGGTGCGGGCAGAGACCGCGCGCAGTCAATTGCGCGGCGTAGCCGCTCGCTCCCTGAATCCTGATTCCTGAATCCTGACCCCTCACAGCTTGAAATCCGGCAGCTTCTTCGCTACCGCCACGTTCTTCAGCGTCACGTAAACCGGCAGGCCGTCCTTGTATTTCGGATAGTCCTCGCCCTGAATCAGCGGCGTCAGATAACGCTTGCACTTCTCCGTGATGCCGAAGCCGTCCTTGGTGATGAAGTCGCGCGGCATGAATTTTTCGACGTTGGCGACCTTGGATAGTGGCGCCATGCCGATCTTGTACTTGTAGGGCTTGTCGGAGATGCGGTCGACCGTGGGCATCACCGAGTTGTGGCCCTTGACCGCGAGCTCGACGGCCTTCTTGCCGAGTTCGTAGGCCTGCTTGACATCGGTCTTCGACGCGATGTGGCGCGCCGCGCGCTGCAGGTAGTCGGCGACGGCCCAGTGGAACTTGTGGCCGAGCGCGTCCTTGATCATGTTGGCGACCACCGGCGCGGCGCCGCCCAGCTGGGCATGGCCGAAGGCGTCGCGGGTGCCCTGCTCGGCGAGGAAGCGGCCGTCGGGATAGTGGCAGCCTTCCGAGACCACCACGGTGCAGTAGCCGAACTCCTTGACGTTCTTGTCGACGCGGGCGAGGAATTTCTTCTGGTCGAACTCGATTTCCGGGAACAGGATGACGACCGGAATGCCCTGGTCCTCGACCAGGCCGCCGGCGGCGGCGATCCAGCCCGCATGGCGACCCATGACCTCGATGACGAACACCTTGGTCGAGGTCTTGGCCATGGAGCGCACGTCGAAGCTGGCTTCCAGGGTGGATACGGCGATGTACTTGGCGACCGAACCGAAACCGGGGCAGCAGTCGGTGATCGGCAAGTCGTTGTCGACGGTCTTCGGCACGTGGATCGCCTGGATCGGATAGCCCATCGCCTCGGACAACTGCGAGACCTTGAAGCAGGTGTCGGCCGAGTCGCCGCCGCCGTTGTAGAAGAAATAGCCGATGTTGTGCGCCTTGAACACCTCGATCAGGCGCTCGTATTCGCGCTTGTTGGCTTCCAGCGATTTCAGCTTGAAGCGACAGGAACCGAAGGCGCCGGACGGCGTGGTGCGCAGCGCGGCGATCGCGGCGGCGGATTCCTTGGTGGTGTCGATCAGGTCTTCGGTGAGCGCGCCGATGATGCCGTTGCGGCCGGCGTAGACCTTGCCGATCTTGTCCTTGTGCTTGCGTGCGGTTTCGATCACGCCGCATGCGGAGGCGTTGATGACGGCGGTCACCCCGCCGGATTGCGCATAGAAGGCGTTCATTTTCTTCGCCATGAATTTCTCTCCTGGTACCACGCTATAAAAAATTCCTTGCAACGCTCCTGCGATTCGCCGCCCCATGACATGAAACGGCGACTCGCCATGAACGTTCCCCTCTCCCCGCCCTCTCCCGCAAGCGGAAGAGGGGGACGAGGTCTCGCTTCGCGAGTGTCACACCAACAAAAAGCCAGCGATAGCGCTGGCTCTCGAAAAATCAGGAATTGCCGGACGCGCCCTCCTCGGCCAGTCGACGTGCTTCCTCGTCCGCCTGCATTTTCAGCAGGGTGGTGACGCAGTCGCCGACGTCGTCATACTCCTCGCGCCCGGTCGCGAAACGGTCACGCACGCGGTAGAAGAACATGCTGCGGTAGCGCGAGTCACCGGTCTTCGACAGCACGAAGTGGCAGCCGTGTTCCTTCCAGTACAAACCGGGGCACAGCGTCAGTTCGCGGTCCTCGACGTGGAGGCGGATTTCCGTCTCCACGTCCTGCATGTCGATCGCCCTGCCATAGCGCTCGTTCACCGCCTGCTGGACGACCCAGCGTTCGGTGTCGGTCATGGGGGCGATCGTCTGCGGCATTGCCTGGTCAGCCCAGTGCCTTGAACACGGCGTCGCGGATTTCCTCGACCTTGCCGACACCGGCGATCTTCACGTACTTCGGTGCGCCGGCTTCGCCGCGCGCGGCCCAGTCGCCATAGTACTTCACCAGCGGCTCGGTCTGCGCGTGGTAGACGTCGAGACGCTTCTTGACGGTCTCTTCCTTGTCGTCGTCGCGCTGGATCAGATCCTCGCCGGTGACGTCGTCCTTGCCAGCAACCTTGGGCGGATTGAACACCACGTGGTAAGTGCGGCCGGAGGCGACGTGCACGCGACGGCCGGACATGCGCTTGACGATTTCCTCGTCGGCGACGTCGATCTCGACCACGTAGTCGATCGGCACGCCGGCGGCCTTCATGGCCTCGGCCTGCGGGATGGTGCGCGGGAAACCGTCGAACAGGTAGCCGTTCTTGCAGTCGGCTTCCGTGAGACGCGCCTTGACCATGCCGATGATGATGTCGTCGGAGACCAGGCCGCCGGCGTCCATGATGGCCTTGGCCTTCATGCCGAGTTCGGTGCCGGCCTTGATCTGCGCGCGCAGCATGTCGCCGGTGGAAATCTGCGGAATGCCGTATTTTTCCTTGATGTAGTTGGCCTGCGTGCCTTTGCCCGCGCCGGGGCCGCCCAACAGAATCAGACGCATGGAATTCTCCCTGGATAAATGGATTGATAAAACCGCATAAGCCTAAGCCATGCCTGCCTCAAGCAACACTCAAAAAATTTTATTCGCCGATTCATCCGGCTCAAACCTCTCCATCTGCGGCGACCCGCGCGCGCACCCGCTCGAGGTCTTCCGCGGTATCCACCCCCGGCGCGGGGGCACCCGCCACCAGGCCGAGGCTGATACGGTGACCGTGCCACAGCACACGCAACTGCTCCAGCATTTCGTGACGCTCCAGCGGCGACGGCGCGAGGCTTGCGTAGGTACGCAGGAAGCCCGCACGATAGGCATACAGGCCGATATGGCGCAATGCGCCAAGCTCGTGCGGCATCGCCTCGCCGGCGGCGAAGGCGTCACGCGGCCAGGGAATGGGGGCGCGGCTGAAGTAGAGGGCGTACCCCGCCTGGTCCGCCACCACCTTGACCACGTTCGGATTGACGAAGTCAGCGGGATCGTGGATCGCATGAGCCAGTGTCGCCATCACGGCATCCTCGTGCAGCACGAGCTGCCGCGCGGCCTCGCGGATCAGCGCGGGGTCGATCAGCGGCTCGTCACCCTGCACGTTGACCACGAGGGTATCGTCCGGCCAGCCGAGCGTCTCGACGACTTCGACCAGGCGTTCGGTCCCCGACTGGTGCGCGGGCGAAGTCAGCACTGCGGCATGGCCCGCCGCCTCCACCGCCTGCTGCACGCGCGCGTCGTCGGTGGCAACGATGACCGTCTCGGCACCGGCACGCAGTGCCTGATCGAGCACGCGCAGCACCATCGGGCGGCCGCCGATGTCCGCCAGCGGCTTGCCCGGCAGCCGGCTGGACGCATAGCGCGCGGGAATGACGACACGAAAGCGCACGAGGGTTATTGACCGTGGATTTCGTCGACACCCAGGGTGCGCGCCTCTTCCGGCAGCATCACCGGAATGTCGTCGCGGATCGGATAGGCCAGGCGACACGCGTGGCAGATCAGTTCCTGTGCGGATTTCTTCCATTCCAGCGGGCTTTTGCACACGGGGCAGACGAGGATTTCAAGAAGCTTCGGGTTCATGGGCGAGAGTCCTGTAAACGGTTGCGTCAGCCGCGTCCGGCTGTTGCGACTTGCTATGGTAGAGGCGGATGTCGGCGATCGACAGCAGCGTCATGAGATCGTGGCCGTCGCGTGGCGCATGGGCGACGCCCAGGCTTGCGGCCATCGGCAGGCCGTTGCCCTGGCTCCACGCGGCTACGCGCGCCTCGATGCGCGCGAAGATCTGGCGTACCGCAGCGGCGTCCCGCTCCGGCAGGAGGGCGACGAACTCGTCGCCGCCCCAGCGCCCGCACACGCCCATCTCCGCCGATTCGCTGAAGATTTGCGCGAATTCCGCGAGCACCCGGTCGCCCACGCCGTGTCCATAGCGGTCGTTGATCGCCTTGAACTGGTTGAGGTCGGCGAACAGCACTGTGGCGGGCACACCACGATCCGCGCGGTCGAAGACCTGCTCGGATGCCGCCAGCAGGCCATGGCGGTTGAGCAGGCCGGTCAGGCTGTCGAAGCGGCTGCGGTAGTCGAGCTGGCGCCGCTGTCCTTCGATGTGCCCCATTAGGATGTAGGCATACACTGCAAGCGTGACCCAGAACACGCCGAAAAAGACGTCCCCTGCACCGATCGAGAAACCGCCCAGGCGATAGCGGAAAGCGAAGGCGACCGCCATGCCGAGGAAGGCGCCACCGAGCACTTCTGCGAACAGGCGCATGCCGTAACGCATGCCGTTGCCGAGCAGCACCATGAGAAACGCCAGCGCCGACGGCGGGATCGGGTTGGGATCGTGAATCACGCACAGGGTCACGATGAGCAGATCGGCCGCCATCGCGCTGCGGATCTTCAGCAGCGTCACGTCCTGCAGGGCGAGACGGAAGAACCAGCTGTTGATGACGAAATAGACACCGAGCGCGATCAGCAGTTGCTCGACGGTGAAGAACACCGGCGGCACCGCGTCCAGGGTGGAGAAATAAATCACCGCCAGCGAGAAGAACAGGTAGCGGGTGAAGAACTGGGTGAGGATTTCGGAGCGCTGCGGTACCCAGAAGCCATCCTCGCCTTCCGTCACCCAGCGGCAGGGATGGCGCCGATCCGTCCAGTTCGAAGTCTGCATTCGATGTCCCCTCGTCGGCGCACCCATTGTTTTTATTGTCATCGTGGGATGCGCGCATCCAGCCAATCGACCAATGCCGGCTCCGGCGCGGCTTCGAGCTCCACCGCCCACCAATCGGCCCCGGCAAAATCCCGGCATTTTACCGCGTCTTTCTCCGTCATCAGCACCCGCCCGTCGGTGGGCAGGTCGGCCGGGGTGAAGGGGTGGTGGTCGGGAAAGGCGCGCGGCGTGAAACGCACGCCGTGGAGGGCAAGCAGATCGAAGAACCCCTCGGGCCGACCGATGCCCGTGGCGGCGAGCCAGTCGCCGTGCGGCAACGCTTGCAGCGGCCGCCGCGCGTCAGGCGTGCGCAGGGGCCAGGCTTGCCCAGCCACGAAGTCGGCGCGCCATGCGGCCAGCTCGCGCGGTCGTGCACCGGGCCGCACCACCTGGATCAGCGCGTCGGCTGCGCGCAGGCGGCTGCGCGGCTCGCGCAGGGGGCCGGCCGGCAGCGGCCAGCCGTTGCCGAAGCCGGCGGCGGCATCGACGACCACGAGTTCGACGTCGCGCGCGAGGCGATAGTGCTGCAGGCCGTCGTCCGCCACGATGAGGTCGATACCCGGATGCCGCGCCAGCAGGGTGCGCGCGGCGGCGACGCGATCACGCCCGACGACCACCGGTGCGCCGGTTTTCAGATGGATCAGCAGGGGCTCGTCGCCCACCTCGGCGGGCGAGCCGCTCGCACTCACCTCGACGCAGCCGCGTGCCTCGCCGCCATAACCGCGGCTGACCACACCCGGCCGGTAGCCACGCGCGCGCAGACGATTCACCAGCCAGATCGTCATCGGTGTCTTGCCGCTGCCGCCGGCCGTGATGTTGCCGACGATGATCACCGGTACGCCGATGCGAACCGTCGCCAGCCAGCGGCGCCGGTAGGCGAGTCGGCGCAGCGCGGCGACAGCGGCGAACAGTGCGGAAAATGGAAGCAGCAGCAGCGTGAGCGCACCGGTGCGCGCCCACAGCCGCCGGGAGAACAGCATTGGCGGCCCCGTCAGGGAGGCGTCTGGGTGGCGAAGGTGATGCGCACCAGACCGACGCGGCGCGCGGCTTCCATCACGTTCACCACCGCCTGGTGGGTGGCCCGCGCGTCGGCGTTGATCACCACCACGGGATCGGTCTGGCTGGCGGCGGCCGCCTGCAGCGCCGTGGCCAGCGTGTCGATGTTGGCGTCACCGAGCGCACGCTCGTCGATCTGGTAACGGCCATCCTCCGCCACCGCGACCTCGATCTGCTTCGGCTGCGTCGGCGTCTGCTCGGCAGTGCTGGTGGGCAGGTTGATCTTGAGTTCGGCGAAGCGCGCGTAGGTGGTCGTCACGGCGAGAAAGATGACGATGACGAGCAGGATGTCGATGAACGGAATCAGGTTGATTTCCGGGTAATCCTCGCGGCGGCCTCTTCTGAAGTTCATGGCTTATTTCCGGTCACCCTGGACGATCTCGACCAGCTTGACCGCCTGCTGTTCCATGTCGACCACCAGGCGCTCGACCTTGGCGCGGAAGTAGCGATAGAAGATCATCGCGGGAATCGCGATGATGAGGCCGAACGCGGTGTTGTACAGGGCGATCGAGATGCCGTGCGCAAGCTGGCCGGGATTGGTGCCGGTCGCGGTCTGCGCACCGAAGATCTCGATCATGCCGACCACGGTGCCGAACAGGCCGAGCAGCGGCGCCATGCTCGCCACCGTGCCGAGCGAAGTGAGGAAGCGGTCGAGTTCGTGCGTGACGGCGCGCCCGGATTCCTCGATCGACTCGCGCATCACTTCGCGCGAGTTGTGCGCGTTCTTCAGGGCCGTCGCAAAAATCCGTCCCAGTGGCGAGCTCTCGGTGAGTTTGCTCAGCAGTTCCGTCGTCACCCCGCGTTCCTGATACGTCTTGACCGTCTCGGCCAGCAGCCCCTCCGGTGCCACCTCGCGGTTGCGCAGGCTGTAAAGGCGCTCGATGATGATGGCCACGGCGATGATCGACGCCAGGATCAACGGCCAGATTGGCCAACCGGCGGCCTCGATGATGGCAAGCACTGGATTCCACTCCCGATGAACACAACAAACGAAATGTAGCGCCCGCACGCGGGTTTGAGCAAGCGCCCGCAACAAATCGGTGAGCGCGGGAAACGCGACCGAGTTCTCCACAATTCATGTGGATAACTCTGTGAGAAAGTCGCACGCGTGCCACCTAAGCGCCCGCCCGCAAAGGGATTTCACTTGGGGCCCAAAAACTAACCACGTCGCTTTTTTGCGTAAAATCAAGAAGTTACATAAATACGTGTGCCGTCAATAGGGGCAAACCGGATTCTCCCGCGATAGGTGGGCGGCTGTGCATGAAGCGGCTCACGTGCAAACCCGCTATGCTCCGTCACATGGATCTTTTCGACGACGCTCCCGCAGCCGAATCCGCCCTCCCCGTGCTCAGCGTGAGCGAGCTCAACCGCATGGCGCGCCGCGCACTGGAAGCGCAACTGCCCTTGCTGTGGGTCGAGGGCGAGGTCTCCAATTTCATCCGCGCGGCGTCCGGACACTGGTATTTCGCCATCAAGGATGCCAGCGCTCAGGTGCGCTGCGTAATGTTCCGTGGCCGCAACCAGTTCGCCGACTTCACGCCCGCCAACGGCGACCACGTTGAGGTGCGCGCCCTGCCTTCGCTGTACGAAGCGCGCGGCGAATTCCAGCTCGGCGTCGAGCAGATCCGCCGCGCCGGCGCCGGCCGCCTGTACGAGGCGTATCTCAGGCTAAAGGCGAAGCTGGAAGCGGAAGGCCTGTTCGACCCGGCAACGAAGCGTCCCCTGCCCCGTTTTCCGCACCGGCTCGGCATCGTCACCTCACCGCAGGCCGCCGCGCTGCACGACGTGCTGACCGCGTTGGCGCGGCGCATGCCGGGGCTGCCGGTGGTCATTTACCCCGCGCCGGTGCAGGGCGCCGGCGCCGGCGCGCAGATCGCCACAGCGATCCGCACCGCGGGCGCGCGCGCCGAGTGCGACGTGCTGCTGGTATGCCGCGGTGGCGGTTCGCTGGAAGACCTGTGGGCGTTCAACGACGAGGCGGTGGCGCGTGCGATCGCCGCGAGCCCGATTCCGGTGGTAAGCGGCGTCGGTCACGAGACCGACTTCACGCTCGCCGATTTCGCCGCCGACCTGCGCGCGCCGACCCCCACCGCCGCCGCCGAACTCGCCAGCCCGCTGCGCGCGGATCTGCTGCACGCGCTGGCCAGCCACGCGCAACGCCTGCGCCAGCACTTCGAGCGTCGCCTGCAAGCCGGCATGCAGCAGCTGGACTATCTGGCACGCCGTCTGGTGCATCCGGCCGAGCAGTTGCGCCGCCGCCGGGATGAGCTCGCGCAATACGCGCGCCACCTGGCCGGGGCCCAGCGCCTGCGACTGGCGCGCGAAGCGACCCGTCTGGAAACGCTCGGCCGGCGCCTGGTCAGCCCCGCCTCTCTGCTGCAGCGTCACGCCATGCAGCTCGATGCGCTGGCACTGCGCCAACGGCGCGCCATGGCGGGCAGCCTCGCGCAGCGACGGCTCGATCTTGCACGTTACGCCGCCAGCCTTGCCCACCTCAATCCCGACAATGTGCTCGCACGTGGCTACAGCATCGTGCAGCGCCCGGACGGGCGCGTGGTACACGACGCCGCCACGCTCGCCACGGGTGACGCGCTCGACCTGCGCTTCAGCAAGGGTACGGCGCGCGCGCGGGTAGACTCGGTCAAGCCGGATTGAACGCTGCGTGCAGATGCGCACGCACGCAGGCCGTCGCCTGCGCTTCCAGATCGTCCGCCAGACAATCCAGTGCCACCGCGCCGGGCCACGAGCGCAACCAGGTCAGCTGTCGCTTGGCGAGCTGGCGTGTCGCGGCGATGCCCTGTTCACGTAAGGCTTCCAGCGTGATCGCGCCGTCGAGATACGCCCAGGCCTGGCGATAGCCGACGGCGCGCATGGCCGGCAGATCCGGCGTCAGGCGGGGATCGGCACGCAGGCGCCGCACTTCATCGAGCAGGCCCTCGGCCAGCATGGCATCGAAGCGCGCGGCGATGCGCCGGTGCAGGTTGGCGCGATCGGACGGAATGAGCGCGAGTTGCAGCACGTCGTAAGGCAGCGCCGCCTCGGCACGGGCGAGCAGCGCCGACATTGGCTGGCCGCTCAGACGAAAGATTTCCAGTGCGCGGCCGATGCGCTGCGCGTCGTTCGGCGCCAGGCGCGCGGCGGTCACCGCATCGACAACAGCCAGATCGGCGTGCAGCGCCGGCCAGCCACGCGCCGCGGCGTCGGCTTCGATGCTGCGGCGCAGCGCGGCGTCGGCACCCGGCAGGTCGTCCAGTCCTTTGAGCAGCGCGCGAAAATACAGCATGGTGCCGCCGACCAGGAACGGCACGCGACCGCGCGCGCTGATATCGGCCATGAGGCGCAGCGCGTCGGCGCGAAAGGCGGCTGCGGAATAGCTCTCCGTGGGGTCGCGGATGTCGATGAGATGGTGCGGCGCGCGCGCCAGCGTGGCGGCGTCGGGCTTGGCGCTGCCGATGTCCATGCCGCGGTACACCAGCGCGGAATCGACGCTGATGATCTCCAGCGGAAAGCGTTCGGCGAGCGCCACCGCCAGCGCGGTCTTGCCGCTGGCGGTCGGCCCCATGAGGAAGACAGCGGGCGGCAGGACGGGAGCGGGCATGGGGCGATTATGCCCGCCCCGCGTTTCAGAACAAGGGTATCAGCTTGTAGCCCTGGGTCTGCCAGCCGATCAGGGAAATGAAGCCGTCGCCGACGAGCGACAGTTGCGGCAGCAGATTCGCGTTGTCGACCTTGAACGCGCGCGTGGCGATGTTGCACACCTCCTGACGCACGCCCAGCGCGGCCAGCGCCTCGACGTGCCCGGCGATCGCCTGCAGGCTCGCGTCGTGGTCGATCACCAGTTCCTCGTCCGGCACGCGGGTCAGAAAGCGCACGGTGGGGCCGATGTAGACGATGACCAGATCCGGTTTCACCCCCTGGCGCTTCAACCCGGCGTGGGTGCCACGGATGATGTCCAGATAGAACGCGGTCTTGCGCGGCTCGGTGAAATCGATGAGGAACACGCCCTTGCCCTCTTTCACGCCACGCAGTGCGGCGCGGTCGTCGATGGTGGATTCGGCCGGAGCAAGGCCGTGGAAAGCGAGCAGGACGAGCGTGGCGAGGGACAGCAGGAAACGTTTCATGGTAATTCTCCATAAGGTGAAGTGCGCACCGCGACATTTGTTTCCCTTGCCGCCTTTGAGGCGGTCGCGGGAGCCCGAATATCGCGACGAGGGTACCGGTGCGTAGTCCGAAAATCGCGGCGGGGGCGCCGCTCCTACAGGGAGGGCGCGCTGTTGTAGGAGGGCCGCCCTCGGCCCGATGAGGTGACGGTTGTTCCGCCCAAATCGCGGCGAGGGCGCCGCTCCTGCACTTGGGCGAGAGCAATCAGATCCGCGCTCCCATGGCACGCAGGTCCACGAGGCTGCAGCTGGTCTTGCGGCTGCCCAGACAGTCGGGGCTGCCCGGTGCGTGCTCGAACGCGCAGGTACGTGCCTGCAACATCGTCCAGTCGTCGTCCGCGTAGGCCTGACGTGGCAGATTGGGCGGGTAGTAGACACAGCCGGCGCACAGGTCGTCGGGCGGCTGAAAAATTTCATTCATGCGGATTTCCTCCTGCGTGAGGGTTGCGAGGCGCCTGCCGCGACGGCGCGCCAGGCGCAGGCCCAGATTTCGTCGAGGTAGGTGGGCAACGGTTCGGGCACGATGCCGTCGAGGCGCGAGGTGATCATGCGGAACGCACCGCCGAACAGACTCGAAGACGCGACCAGCACATCCATGCGGCGCACCTCGCCCCGTCCCATGCCGCGTTCGACGAGTGCGCGCAGCATGACGAAGGGGCGCGACGAGCACACCGGTGGCTCATCGGGCAGGAACTCACGATGACGCGCGTAGAACAGAAACGCCATGGTGCGCGGCTCGGCCTCGGTCATGGCGAACAGGCGGGCGATCAGTTCGCGTGACTGCGCGCGACAGGTGTCGTGGCGCGCGCCCACGTCGGCGACCATCCAGGCCATGCGTTCGGACAGGTGCGCATACAGCGCGCGGGCGACGCCTTCCTTGTCGCCGAAATGGTGATAGATCGAGCCGATGCTCACGCCGGCGGCGCGCACGAGGTCGTGCACCGAAGTATTGAAATAACCCGCTTCGGAGAACAGATCGAGTGCGGCGTCGAGGACGAGCGCTCGGGTATCGGGGCGGACGGCTGGCTGCATGGCAGACACTAGAACGAACGTTCGTTCCAGTCTGCGCAAAATCGGAGGTGCTGTCAACACTGCCGGCTCAGCCTTCCCGCCCGTCGCGCGCGAAGCGCTGTGCCGCACGCCAGCCACGCCCCGCTTCGATGCCGCGCAGGGCGAGCAGGCCGGCGACGAAGAAGCTGCCGGTGACAAGCAGCGCCCGCCGGTGGTCACCCGCGCTGATCCAGCTCGCCGCGCCATAGGTCAGCGGCCCGAGGATCGAGGCGAGTTTCACCGCCAGGCCCCACAGGCCGAAAAACTCCGCCTGCTGCGCCGGCGGCGCCAGCAGGCCGACCATTGCCCGCGCGGCGGACTGCGATGCGCCCATGCACAGGCCGGCGAGGTTGGCGGCGATCCAGAACAGGGTTTCATCGGGCGCCGCCCACGCCAGCAGCACCATGCCGATCCAGCCGAGGAGCGTGAGCGCGATCGCGCGCACGTGGCCGATGCGGTCCTGCACGTGACCGAAGAAGAACGCACCGAGTGCGGCGGTGACGTTCACCACCAGCACCAGCTGGATGGTACGCGCGGTGTCGAAGTGGAACACCTGGTTCGCGTAGATCGCCGCCAGGGTGATCACCGCCTGGATGCCCGCCTGGTACAGCACCGTGCATACGAGGAAGCGGCGCAGATCGGGCAGCCGGCGCAAGTGGCCGAGCGTGTGGCGCACCTGCGCCCAGGCGTTGCGCGCACGCTGCGCGGGCTGCGGCACGGCACGCTCGCGCAGCAGCAGGAGAGTCGGCAGGCTGGCGACGAGAAACAGCGCGGCGGTGATCACCATGCTCACCCGCACGAAGTCGTCCGCTCCCAGTCCATGGTCCTGCGCCCAGCCGATCCAGGCGAGACTCGCCGCCAGCGAAACCAGGCCGCCGACGTAGCCCAGCGACCAGCCCCAGCCCGACACGCGCCCGAGCGCGCGCGGTCGGGCGAGCTCGGGCAGGAAGGCGGCGATGAGGTTCTCGCCGGTGCCGAAAAAATAATTCGACGCCACCAGCGCGATGATCGCCAGCGCCAGCGCGCCGGGGCCGGCCCAATACAGCAGCGCGGTGAAGCCGACGCAGCCGAGCGTGGTGAGCCAGAGCAGTCTCTTCTTGCCGGCATGGGCATCGGCCCAGGCGCCGATGAGCGGCGCGGTGAGCATGATGAGCCCATAGGACACCGACAGCGCGAGCGTCCAGGCAAAGGTCGCCCACGGCGCGTTGCCGGCGACACCGGCGACGAAATATGCGCCGAACACGGCGGTGATGACCACGGTCGTATAGCCCGAGTTGGCGAAGTCGTACATCGCCCAGGCCCACACTTCCCGCACGCGCACACCGGGCTGCAGGAGCGGCGCGCTCACCCCTCCTCCGCCTCGTGTTGCTGTTGCTGCAGCGCCCACATGTGGGCATAGGCGCCATCGCGTGCCAGCAGGTCGACGTGACGGCCGCGCTCGACGATGCGTCCGGCCTCGAACACCAGGATTTCATCGGCCTCGACCACGGTCGACAGGCGATGCGCGATGATGAGACTGGTGCGGCTACGCGCAATCTCCAGCAGCTCCGCCTGGATCGCCTTTTCCGTACGGGTGTCGAGTGCCGAAGTCGCCTCGTCGAGGACGAGGATGAGCGGGTTTTTCAGCAGCGCACGCGCGATCGCCACGCGTTGCTTCTCACCACCGGAAAGTTTCAGTCCACGCTCGCCGACCACGGTATCCCAGCTCTGCGGCAAGGACTCGATGAAGTCAAGGATGCGTGCGGCACGCGCGGCGGCGATCACGTCGTCGCGCGGAGCATCCGGGCGACCGTAGGCGATGTTGTAGTAGATGCTGTCGTTGAACAGCACAGTATCCTGCGGCACCACGCCGATGGCGGCACGCAGCGAATCCTGCGTAACCGCGCGGATATCCTGGCCATCGATACGGATGCTTCCGGCGCCGACGTCGTAAAAACGGAACAGCAGCCGCGCCAGCGTCGACTTGCCGGCGCCGCTCGCCCCCACGGCGGCGACGCTGCGACCGGCCGGAATGGTGAAGCTGACGTCGTGCAGGATGGGACGGTCCGGGTTGTAGGCGAAGCTCACCTGCTCGAAGACCACCTCGCCGGCGGTGATCTCCAGCGCACGCGCACCCGGTGCATCCTCGACCTCGCGCGGGCGTTGCAACAGGCCGCACATGCGTTCGACGTCGGCGAGTGATTCCTTGACCTGGCGGTACATCACACCGAGAAAACCAAGCGGCTGGAACATCTGCAGCAGAAAAGCGTTGACCATCACCAGGTCACCCAAAGTCAGCGTGCCGTTCACCACCCCCGCAGCGGCGCGCAGCACCATCAGGGTGACGCCGATGGCGATCACGCCGGCCTGAGCGATGTTGAGCAGGCCGAGCGTGCGCTGCGACTTCATCGCCATGTTTTCCCACTCGACGAGACTGCGGTCGTAGCGGCGCGCTTCGTAGTTTTCGTTGCCGAAATACTTCACCGTCTCGTAGTTCAGCAGGCTGTCGATGGCGCGGCCATAGGCTTGCGAATCGAGCGTGTTGGCGCGCCGCACGAACTGCGTGCGCCATTCGGTAATGGTGACGGTGAAGCCGATGTAGGCGGTGAGCGTTGCCAAAGTGATGAAGCCGAACACCCAGTCGAGCTTGACGAAAAGGATGCCGGCGACCATGACGATTTCCAGCACGGTCGGCGTGATGCGGAACAGCAGGTAGCCGACCAGGTTCGACACCGCCTTGGCACCGCGTTCGATGTCGCGCGTGATGCCGCCGGTGTGGCGCTCCAGATGAAAGCGCAGCGACAAAGCGTGCAGATGCTCGAACACCGCCATGCTGATGCGGCGCATCGCGCGCTGCGTGACCTTGGCGAACACCACGTCACGCAGGTCGGCGAAGGTCGTGCTGGCGAAGCGCAACACGCCATAGCCGAGAATGAGCGCGAGCGGCAGCACCAGTTCGGGGCGTGGGCGATCGAGTGCGTCGACGATATGCTTCAGCACCAGTGGCACCGCCACCGAAGCGAGCTTCGCCCCGATCAACAACGCCAGTGCCAGCAGCACGCGCCCGCGGAATTCCCACATGTAGGGAAACAGGCGGTTGATCGAGCGCAGGTCGGGGTTCGCTGGCGGCGCATCGTCGACAACGAAATGAGAGGTGGGATGCATCACGTCGGTTAGAATCTTTACATTTGTATTGGAATGATTCTACGTCCTGTTGCCGCCAAGGCGGCCTGGACGATACCGCACATGAAGCTTTACGGCATTCCCAACTGTACGACAGTCAAGAAAGCACGCGCCTGGCTCGTCGCGCACGGGCACGACGTCGCGTTTCACGACTTCCGCAAGGATGGCGTCGACGCAGCATGGTTGCACGACGTCATCCGCGAAACCGGCTGGCAGGCCCTGCTCAACACCCGTGGCACCACCTGGCGCAAGCTCGCCGACGCCGACAAGGCGGCCGCCGACAACGAGGCCGGCGCCATCGCGCTGATGCTCGCGCAGCCGAGCGTGATCAAGCGCCCGGTGCTGGAGCGCGCGGGACGCTATCATGTCGGTTTTTCCGAAGACCAGTACCATGCCTTTTTCGGAGACTGATACCGCGATGAAACAGGACACGCTCGATCTCGCGCTGGAACTGTTGCGACGCAAATCGCTGACACCGGACGACGCCGGCTGTCAGGACGTGATCGCCGCGCGTCTGGAAGCGCTCGGCTTTCACATCGAGCGCCATCGCCATCAGGGTGTCGACAACCTGTGGGCGCGCAAGGGGGGCGCCGCGCCGGTGGTGTGTCTGGCCGGCCATACCGATGTCGTGCCGCCCGGCCCGCTCGACCAGTGGACGTCCGATCCGTTCGACCCCGTCGTGCGTGAGGGCATGCTCTACGCACGCGGTGCCGCCGACATGAAGACCTCGCTCGCCGCCTTCGTCACCGCGACCGAACGCTTTCTCGCCACGCACCCCGATCACACGGGCTCGATCGCCTTCCTGCTCACCTCCGACGAGGAAGGCCCGGCCACCGACGGCACCGTCAAGGTGGTCGACGCGCTGCGCGCGCGCGGCGAGACGCTCGACTACTGCATCGTCGGCGAACCCACCAGCGCCGCCGAGTTCGGCGACACCATCAAGAACGGCCGGCGCGGCTCGCTGTCCGGCACGCTGCGCGTGAAGGGCGTGCAGGGACACATCGCCTACCCGCATCTGGCGAAGAACCCGATTCATCTGGTGGCGCCCGCCATCGCCGAACTCGCCGACACGATGTGGGACGAAGGCAATGCCTGGTTCCCGCCGACCACCTGGCAGATCTCCAACATCCATGGCGGCGCCGGCGCGACCAACGTAATTCCGGGCGAAGTCGAAATCCTGTTCAATTTCCGCTACGCCACCGCCAGCAGCGCCGAAGGCCTCAAGGACGCGATGCACGAAATCCTCGACAGCCACGGCCTCGACTACGAAATCGACTGGAACCTGTCGGCCAAGCCTTTCGTCACGCCGCGTGGTGTCCTGTGCGAGCGGCTTGCTGAAGCAATCCGCGAAGTGACCGGCGTCTCCCCCGGATTGTCCACCTCCGGCGGCACCTCGGACGGTCGGTTCATCGCCGAAATCTGCCGCGAAGTGGTCGAGTTCGGCCCCCTGAACGCGAGCATCCACAAGCTGAACGAGTGTGTCGCGGTGGAAGACATCGAGCGCCTGGCGGCGATCTACGAGAAGACGCTGGTGAAGCTCCTGGGGTGATTTTTTTGTCCGCGAAGAACGCGAAGGCGCGCGAAGATGAAAAACGCAAAATCGCCTGGATGCGGGCAACACCCAATATCCAGCCGTTTCAAGATTTTCTTCGCGTCCCTTCGCGTCCTTCGCGGATAAACGCTTTTCCGAACCAGACATGACACACTTCGACGACACCGAATCCCTCGTTACCGTGCGCGACTGGTTGCGCTTCGCCGTGTCGCGTTTCAACGAAGCGGGACTGTTCTTCGGGCATGGATCGGACAACGCCTTCGACGAGGCGGCCTATCTCATCCTGCATACCCTGCACCTGCCGCTCGACCGCCTCGAACCCTTCCTCGACGCCAGTCTCACCCACGGCGAGGCCGAGGCGGTGCAGGCCGTGCTGGAACGGCGCGTGAGCGAACGTGTGCCAGCGGCGTATCTCACGCGCGAGGCGTGGCTCGCCGGACACCGCTTCTATGTCGATGAACGCGTGATCGTGCCGCGTTCCTTCATCGCCGAACTGCTACAGGAACAGCTCGCACCCTGGATCGACGATGCCGACGCGGTGACGCGCGTGCTCGATCTGTGCACCGGCTCGGGCTGCCTCGCTATCCTGGCCGCGCTGGCCTTTCCGGGGGCCACGGTCGACGCCGCCGACCTGTCCGCGGACGCGCTGGCGGTGGCGCAAAGGAACATTACCGACTATGGGCTGGAGGCGCGCATCACGCCGGTCGAATCGGATCTCTTCGCCGCACTCGGCGCCCGCCGCTACGATCTCATCCTCAGCAACCCGCCCTACGTGAACGCCGCATCGGTCGCCAGCCTGCCGCCGGAATACCTTGCGGAACCCGCCATGGCGCTGGGTTCGGGCGAAGACGGCCTGGACGCCACGCGCAAGATTCTCGCCGCGGCGAAGGCGCATCTCAATCCCGGCGGCCTGCTGGTCGTCGAGATCGGCCACAACCGCGACGCGCTCGAAGCGGCCTACCCTGCCCTGCCCTTCACCTGGCTCGACACGGCGGGCGGCGATCAGTTCGTCTTCCTGCTGCGGCGCGAGGAGTTGCCGGACTGAGCCCAAGCTTGCCGGTCTCGGAGCCCGCGTTGCAGCAAACCGGCAAGCTGATCGGCAAGCTGCTCCACCGCCGCGCACACGGCCGCATCAGGCAACGCGCCCGGTTCGAGCGAGGCGATCTCGATGCCGTACACCTCCAGTCGCGGCGGCAACGCCTGCAAGGCCCGCGCCAGCGCGAGCGCATCGAACACGCCGAAACCGTGGCTCGACAGGCTGCCGCGGCCGTGCGCCCACTCGCTTTCGCGAAGATGATGGATGTGGCCCGGTGCGTCGCCGCTGCACACCGCATCGACCAGGATCACACAGTCAGCGTCGGCGAAGCGCTCGATGAGCGCGGCACCGGGACGGTCGAGCTTTTCGAGCAAAATTTCATGCGGTCCACCAAGTCCCCGCGCCGTCAGCGCATCGACCACGCGCCAGCCGGCTTGGTCGTCGCCCGAGGGCGAGCCGATGCCGATGACGCGCACCCTCATCGGCTGACGTTCAGGCGCAGGAAATGGGTGGCGCAGGAAATGCAGGGGTCATAGTTGCGGATCACCTTCTCGCAATGCAGGCGCAGCGCATCGTCGGCATGATCGAGACCGAAGTTGAGCAGCGACAGACGCAGATCCTCCTCGATGCGTGCCTGGTTCTGCGCGGTCGGCGGTACGATGCGCGCGCTGCGCACCAGGCCGTCGGCATCGATTTCGTAGCGGTGCCACAAAAGGCCGCGCGGCGCCTCGGTGCAGCCGACCGCCACGCCGGCACGCGGCTTCGCAGCGACCCAGGGCGCTGCCGGCACCCGATAATCCGCGAACAGGCGCAGCGCCTCGCGCAGCGCGAGCAGGATTTCCACCGCACGCGCCAGCATGCTGTGGAACACGTTGCCGCTTGGCAGCGCGAAGCCGACCTCGGCGAGCAGCGCCTGCACGTCGTCCGGCAGCCGGTCGCGGTTGAGGTTGAGGCGTGCCAGCGGGCCGACCAGATAGGGCGCGCCGCGGTAGCTGCTGAACAGCGCCGTCGAATGCGGTTCGTGGCGCTCGACGAAATGTTCCGGATAGGCGGCGGCATCAATCAGCAGCCCGTCGCTGGCAGCGATCCCGCCGTGCTCGATGGCGTAATCGACCGGATCGCGCATCGCCACCGAGACGAAGTCCTGTGCGTCCGGCGGGAGCGCGATACCGGCTGTCCAGCGCACCAGCGCCTCGGCCTCCGGCAGCGCGGCGGCAAGCCGCTCGCGCATGGCGTGGATGCGCTCCGGCGACGGTGCCGCGTGAAATCCGCCGACGCGCACCCCGACCGGATGCACCGAGCGCGCGCCGAACAACTCCATCAGTTCGTTGCCCAGCGCCTGCAGGCGCAGGCCGCGCCGCACTTCCTCGGGGGCGATCCGCGCCAGCTCGATGGCGTTGCCGCAGCCGAAGAAATCCGGTGCCGCGAGCAGGTGGATGTGCAGGCTGTGGCTCTGGATCCATTCGCCGCAATAGAACACGCGGCGCATCGCACGCGCCCACGGGCCGATGTCGAGATCGAACAGCGCTTCCAGCGCCTGCGCGGCGGTGACCTGGTAGGCCACCGGGCAGATGCCGCAAATGCGCGCGACGAAATCCGGGACTTCCGCGTAATGGCGGCCTTCGAGAAATTTCTCGAAGAAGCGTGGTGGCTCGAAAATGCGCAGGCGCAGTTCCTTGATGTCGCCCTGTTCGATGGCAAGATCGAGCGCGCCCTCGCCCTCCACGCGTGCGAGCACGGGCACCCGGATCGTGACGTTGCGCGACTCACTCATCGCCTGCCGTCCTCGTTCTCTCCGCCGCCAGGCGGAATACCGGCGCCTGGCTGTTGATCGACTGGAAACGCCGCGCGATCGCCTGGGCATCGAGCCCGAGTCGCGCGAACTGCACGGACAGCGCGTTCGTGTTGGCGTTTTCCGCGGGACCGAAACAGCCGTAACAGTCGCGTCCGAGGCTCGGGCACAGCGCGCCGCAGCCGGTACGCGTCACCGGTCCCATGCACGGAATACCGTGTGTCACCAGCACGCAGGGGTGACCCTGACGCTTGCACTCGGTGCACACCTTGTCGGCATCATCGCGCGGGCTCACCCCGAGCAGCAGGGCGTTGACCACGCCAAGCACCTGGGTGCTGGTGACCGGACACCCCCACAGTTCGAAATCGACGGGAACGTGGGTGGCAATCGGTGTGGAATGTTCCAGGCTGGCGATCGCCGCGGGATGATCGTAGATCTGCGCCACCCACGACGCGCTGTCGACGCTGTTGCGCAAGCCCTGGATGCCGCCGGACACGGCGCACGCGCCGATCGCCACCAGCACACGGCTGTGCGCGCGGATGCGCTGGATGCGTTCGAGATCCTCCGGTGTCGACACGCTGCCTTCGACGAAGGCGATATCGACCTCGGTATCGACATCCAGTGGCCCGGCCTCGGCGAAGTAGACAAGATCGACGCGCGCGGCGAGCGTGAGCAGGTCCTCGCCCAGGTTGAGGAAGGCGAGCTGGCAGCCGTCGCAGGAACTGAATTTGTGCACCGCGACGCGCGGGCGGGATGGCGGGTGCGTGCTCATCAGAATCCCCGGTGGCCAAGCAGGCCCTTGACCTCGGCCCAGTTGAACACGGGGCCGTTCTGGCAGACGAAGGCGCCGCCGAACTGGCAGTGACCGCAACGCCCGACCCCGCACTGCATGTTGCGTTCCATGCTGAGGTACAGGTGCGCCTCCGGCAGACCGCGGCCGAGCAGGCTTTCCGCCGCGGCGCGCATCATGCCTTCGGGACCGCACAGCATGGCCACCGCGCGCTCCGGATTGAAGCGCGCAAGGCCGAACAATTCCGTGACGCGGCCCACGTGCCATGGCCAGAACGCGGCACCCTGGCTCGCCGCGACCAGCACCTGCGTGTCGGGCAGTTTCGCCCATTGCTCGTACTGCATGCGCCAGATGAGGTCGTCGGCGTGCTTCACGCCCTGGATGATGACGAGCTTGCCGAAGCGCGCGCGGCGGCGCAGCACATAGTGGATCACCGACACCGCGGGCGCGCAGCCGAGTCCGCCGGTGACCAGCACGACGTCGTTGCCGCCCAGGTCCTGCAGCGGCCAGCCACGTCCGAAGGGGCCGCGAACGCCGACGCGATCGCCCGGCTGCAGGGCGGCCAGCCCGCGCGTGACGCGGCCGAGCGCACGGATGGTATGGCCGATGATGCCGTGCTCTTCCGGATCCGACATGATCGATACCGGCACCTCGCCGACACCGTACAGATACAGCATGTTGAACTGCCCCGGCGCGAAGCGGAACGCGGCCTGCGCGGCGGCATCGTCGAGGCGCAGCCGCAGGGTGAAGATGGTCGGCGATTCCTGCACGCGCGACACCACGGTCGCGGCATGCGGGGGCCCGGCATCGATGGGCGCATGCGGCATGTCAGGTCCCCTCCGCGCCGGAAGCGCCGGTCAGCGCCGCGACTTCCACGGTGAAGTCGATGCCCGCCGGACACCACGCGATGCAGCGTCCGCAGCCGACGCAGCCGCTACGCCCGAACTGGTCGTGCCAGCCGGCCAGCTTGTGGGTCAGCCACTGCCGGTAGCGCGTGCGGATGTCGGGGCGCACGTTGAAACCGTGCAGGTGGCCGTGCGTCTCGCCAAAACACGAATCCCACGCGCGTGCGTGAAGGCTCGACGTGCCGTCGAGGGCGGGCATCTCGTGCTCCGCATAGCAGAAACAGGTCGGACACACCGCCGTGCAGTTGCCACAGGCGAGGCAGCGCGCGGCGACGGCGTCCCACTGCGGATGTTTCAGCCGCGCCATCAGCACTTCGCGCAGGTCGCGACCGGGCAGGTGTCGCGTCTGTGCTGCGGCCGCGGCATCGCCCTGCGCCCGCGCCGCCGCGATCTGCGCCGGCGTGGCGGCAGCGAGGTCGAGGCCCTGCAGCACCGCGCGTCCAGGCGCGCTGCCCGCCACGACGACGAAGCCATCGTCGAGTTCGGCGAGCGCGAGGTCGTGGCCGGCGGTCGGTGTGGGTCCGTCGCCGGTGGAGGCGCAGAAGCATGTGGCAGCCGGCACGGCGCATTGCACCGCGACCAGAAAGAGCTGCGCGCGGCGCGCGGCATACTGGGCGTCGACGCGGTCCTTGCGCAGGAAGTGCGCATCCTGCAATGCAAGCGCTGCCAGATCGCAGGCGCGCACGCCGATCACAGCGAGCTTCGGTGCCTCCGGCACCACCGCCTCGAACGCCAGCGCGCCGTCGGTAGTCCGCACCACGCGCCACAGCGACTCCTGCGGCGCGAAAGTCAGCGGCTTGATCGCCTGCGGGCCATTGGCCCAGGCGAAGTAGCGCTGCCTGGCATCCGCAGCGAGCCGGTATTGCCCCGGCGCCTGTTCGGCCTGCAAGCCGCGCGGCAGGTCTTCGCCCTCGGCGAGCGGCGCCATGACGATGGCGCCCTGCTCCACGCGCGGCCCCACGCACTGCCAGCCGCCGTCGCGGATGGCCGCGAGCAGCGCGGCCAGACGGTCGTGCGGAAGGAAAACGCTGTGCTCGGCTTCGTTGAACATACGGGCGCGGCTTACTCGACTGTGTCCAGTGTATGCCCAAAATCCGTTGAGCGACAGCAAGCCCGCCACACAAAGGCGGGCAAAGTGCCGTGGTTATAATAAAAAAATCACCACAACGAAGGAGGCGTGCGCCATGCAGCAGCAACTCGACGTATTCGTGGCTTCACTGACATCTTTCTGGACCCAGCTCGCAGGATTCGTCCCCCAGTTGCTGGCCGCTTTGGTTCTGCTGTTCGTCGGCTGGCTGTTCGCCAACCTGGTGCGCACCGGCGTCACCAAGCTGCTCGACGTCCTGCGCTTCGATCACCTGGCCGAACGCACCGGCATCGAAGCATTCCTCAAGCAGGGCAATCTCGAAGTGAGCCTGTCGCGTCTGCTTGCCCGCCTCGCCTACTGGATCGTCATTTTCGTCGTCATCGTCACCGTCGCCAACAGCCTCGGCCTGCACATGGTCGCCGATCTGTTCAACAAGGTCGTGCTCTACATTCCGAATATCATCGTGGCCATTCTGGTGCTGGTGTTCGGCGTGCTCATCGCGCGCTTCATCAACCGCCTGGTGTTCGCCTACCTCAACAACATCGGGGTGCAGGGCGCGCTGACGATCAGCACCCTTGCCGAATATGCGGTAATCATCTTCGTCGTCTTCGTCGCGCTGGAGCAACTGGCGATCGGCACCCAACTGCTCACCGCCGCGTTCCAGATCGGCTTCGGTGCGATCGGCCTCGCGTTCGCGCTGGCCTTCGGCCTGGGTGGCCGCGAATGGGCGGCCGGTGTGATCAAGCGCTTGACGGAGAAATAGGCGGTGCGTCCAGCGACGCCCGTACTGCGTGCAGGGGTCGCTAAAAGCTGAGGCTGGATCCCCCGTCCTGCGATTCGAGCAGGGCGGCCATGCCCCGCACCTTCAGCGAGGGCCAGCGGTGCCCCGGCGTACGGCTACCTGCCGGCGTGCAGAAGTGCTCACACGTCGAGCAGATCAACAGCTCGCCGCCCAGTTCGAGGTATTCCCGGACCAGCTCGGCCAGCGACGGAAACCCCGCCATCCGCACGTCCTGCGCCTGCTCCGGGTCGCCCCAGATGGCACCGTCGCCGGCCATGAACACCTGAACCGGACGCTCCATCGCGGCCGCACTCACGGCTGCGACGAAGGCCAGCGTCGCGCGCTTGCCGCCATCCTCCCTGCCGCTCATCAACATGATGGTCAGTAGGGACGTGGGAAACGCGACCGGCAGGGCAGCCGGAGCGATTGCGTGATCGATGCCTTGAGCGTTCATGTCGCGGGCGTTCATGCCGTCGATTCTCCTGATGATTTCCGCAAGTCGCGGCGTGCAATCCGCCGCCCTGCACGATGGAAATTATCGGCCCGCGCCGCGGGCTGCGCATCGCCCGTACGGCTTATTCCGGAGGGTCAGGTGGCCTAGGCCGGGCAGCGACAAGTCGGCGCAGCAGCGCCGACAGGCGCGGGGGATGGACCGGCTTGTACAACACGTGAATACCCAAGGCAGCCAACTGCTGGACCGTATCGGCTCGCGTGTCACCGGTAATGACGATGGCGCCGACGTCTTGTCCCCAGCGCGCGCGCACGAACTCGATGACGTCCGGGCCCGTGACACCGTCGAGCAGCTGGTAATCGGCGAGAACCACGTCCGGCGGCTGCCGCAGCGTCTGTCGCACGGCTTCGAGACTGCCGAAGGTCTCGACGTCGATGCCCCATTGGGCCAATAGCCGCGCGACAGCGTCGCGCACGGCCGGCTCGTCGTCGACGACGACGATACGCACGCCCGGTAATGGCGGGCAGGTCTCGGCCAGTTCCTCGGTGCATTCCGGGTCGTTGCCGCTCAGGGGCAGATCGAGCGAGAACACCGTGCCGCGTCCCGGGCGTGAGTCGAGCTGCAGCGGATGCGCGAGCAGCCGCGCCAGGCGCCGGACGATGGCCAGCCCCAGACCCAGACCGTGGCGGGACGTCCCGTTGCCGCGGGTATCGGTCTGGTAGAACTCCTCGAAGACGCGTGCCTGCTGCTCCGGCGGAATGCCGCAGCCGGTGTCCCACACCTGTACGCGCAGGTTTCCCCGCCACGGTCGGGCGGACAGCAGGACGCCACCGTGCGTCGTGTGCAGCAGCGCATTCGACAACAGATTGCGCAAGATGCGTTCGAGCAGGATGGGATCGCTTTCCACCCACGTGTCAGGCGCGCGAACGCGCAGCGAAAGCCCCTTGCGCTCCGCTTCCACCGCGAAGGCTTCCGCCAGCGCCAACAGCAGACGGCGGATGCGCACCGGTGCTGGCGCAGGCTGGATCACCCCCGCATCGAGCCGGGTGACGTCGAGGATGGCGTTGAACAGTTCCACCATCGACAGGATCGAACGCTCGATCTTCTCCAGGGTCGCCTCGCCGGCGCATCCGCGCAACTCCGGCTTCAGGCTCTCGACGTAAAGACTGATCGCGTGCATCGGCTGGCGCAGGTCATGGCTCGCCGCGGCCAGGAAGCGCGACTTTGCGAGGCTGGCCTGCTCCGCCTCGCGTTTCTTGCCGGCAAGCTCGGCGGTCACCGCGTCTACCCGCGCCAGCATGTCTTGCTGGTAGGCACGCAGCGATTCGCTCATGCGATTGACCATGATCTGTAGTTCGCGCAGTTCGGGCGACCCTGCCGTCACCGGCGTGTAGGCGCCGAACGCGCCCGAACTGATGCGCTTGACGGCAGCCACGATGTCGAGCAGCGGCTTCACGCCGGACAGGGCGAGGCGGTCGATCAGCACGACCGTGAGCAGCAGCCCGCCAAGCGTGAGGCCCAGACTCGCCAGTAGCAGTTCATGCGCCAGCACCTCTTTCTGCCGCTGGTCGATACCGATCACCGCCCAGCCCAGCGGTGCAGACGGCTGCCCGCCAGCCTGATCCAGGAAGGGGTCGGTCGCCCCGGGCGTTTCCACGGTCACGGCACTGGCGAACCATGCACGCTCGCCGTCGTGCCACGTCGCGTCGTTCCCGAGTTCCGGCAAGCGCCGGTTGGGCTGGCCACGGGACAGCCGGGTGTGATCGGGCCACACCAGTATCGCGCTGGACACCCAGGGCTCCTTCATGGTCTGCTCCAGCAGGTTTTCCAGCGCCGCAGCGTTGCCGCTGAACATCCCGTATTCGGCGGCGATGGCGAGATGGCGGGCCATGGCTACCCCCTGCTGCGTCATCGTCTTGTCCAGGTCCGTAAGGCGGCTGTGGATATGGAACGCCGTGAGGACCACCGCCGCCAGCAAGGTTGGCAGCAGCCCGAGAAGGAACGCGCGCGTCCGGATTTTCACGGCCGCGCCCCCACCGGACGCCCCGGCATGGCCACGACCGGAATTTCACGTCTGCGCGGATCGCAGCGCGAAGATGCCGTTCGCAGGCGGGCCACCGGCACGCGTCGCGGGCCTGGACTGCCCACGCGCTCGCGGCACACGCACGGGCGGCCTGACTGGGGACAGCTGGGATCGAAGGCCACGTTTCAGCGGAACGACCGTACCGGCTTGCTTCCGCGCCTCCCGGCATTGAAAGGGATACTCTCCATATAGGCCAAGCGGCCTAGTCCCGCCAGCCCACCAGGCCTTCTGGCGCGCCATACGGCCGATTCCGGCGCGCGGGCGAGGGGCCAGACTGCGGGCATCACCATCCCGGCTACGGGACGTCGATGAAAGCAGCGAACTTTGCGTGCGGTGCGTCGGGGTCAACCTGCGGCCTGGCCGCCACATTCCCGGAGGGCACGAACATGAACACATCCATCACTGAATTCCCTCGGCAAACTTCTCCTTCCCGGAGGATCTGCCGGCTGTGCGGCCTGCTGCTGGCGCTGCACGTCGGCGTACCGCCCCTTGCGGGTGCCGATGACGCACGCACGGTTCCGCAACGCGGCGAATCCACCGGCGAAGGGCGCGTCACCGACCCGTACCCAAGCCAGGCGGGCCGCAGCGAACAGCCGCGCCAACCCCGAACGAGCCGGGCGCTGCCAGCGGAGACAACGCACCCCGGTATCCCGCCCCGCGCCGCGCCGCAATCGTCGGACTGCCTGTGATCCGCGGGCGATCATCCGAGAATCAGTTTCAAGCCGATAAGGACCGTTACGCTCTCGAACGCCCGCTTGATCCACAGGTTGCCCTTCCGGATCGCCAGATGGCTGCCCAGGTAGCCGCCCAGGATGGAGCCCGCCAGCAGCGCCGGCATCCAGTCCCACGCGACCGTGCCGATCAGGCCCAGCACCAGCGCGCCGGTGCCGTTCCACACCAGGCCGCACAGGATCAGCGTGTACGCCACGGCGCGGGTGTAGTCGAGGCCGAACCAGCGGATCAGCCACAGCGTCAGGAACAGCCCGGTGCCGCTGGTGATCGAGCCGTTGAGAAAACCCACCACGAACAACCCGCCCATACCGGCGGCCAGGCCCCCGCCGGAGCGGTTGCGCGGCGCGTGGTCCATGCCGAGCCGGGGCTTGAACACGGAATACAGGCCCAGCCCCAGCGTCAGCACGCCGAGCGCAAGCGTGGCGGCGCGTTCCGGGATGTGCAGGATGGTCACCGCGCCCAGCACCACGCCCGGCAGGCCGGCGCCCAGGATGACGAGCGAGAAGCGGCGTTCCAGATGCGATTCGCGCAGGTGGCGCAAGGTCGCGCCGAGGCCGAGCGCGACGCTGGCGACCTTGTGCGTGGCCAGCGCCACGCCGAAAGGCAGCCCGAGAAAGATCAGCATGGGAAACTGGATCAGGCCCGCACCGCCGCCAGACAGCGCGGAAAAGAAATTCGCCGCCAGCGAAGCGACGAACAGGATCAGTTGCTCCAGCATGGACGAGGGTCTTTCGGCAGCGCCATCACTCCACGGCGACGAATTCGAGCGCGTTGCCGTCGGGGTCGCGGCAGAACAGCGCCGCCCGCCCCGAGCGGCTGGCGGTGCAGGCGATCCCCGCCGCATCCAGGCGGTCCCTCAGCGCGTCGAGATCGCGTACCGCGAAGGCGATATGGCGGTCGCGCCCGCCGTGTTCAGGCCGCACGCTGCCCGCGTCGGGGTCGGGCAATTGCATGAGGTGCAGTTGCCGGCCATCGCCCAGCGCGTACCAGACGCCCGGATAGGGCAGTTGCGGGCGCGCGCACGGTTCCAGGCCGAGCACCGTTTCGTAGAACGCCCGCGCCCGTACGAGGTCCGCCACCAGCAGGCCGGCGTGCAGCAGCGCGGTAATGTCAGGCATGCGCAGGTTCCTTCGACGCAGCATCCTGCATGTGGCCGGAGAACAGGCTGGCGGTCACGATCATCGCCGCGCCCAGCCATTCCTGCAGGCCCATGCGCTCATGCGACAGGAAATAGGCCGCCACCGCGGCCACCACCAGTTCGACCAGGAAGATGACGATGGCCTGGTTGGCGGGGACGCGCGCGAGGCCGTACTGCACCGTATACGTCACGCTGGCGATCGCCGCCCCCACACCGAGCAGCAGCGCCCAGGGCCGCCAGTCGCCCTGACCGACGAATGCGAGCCCGCCCTCGGTCAGGTTGAGCCCGATGGCGGTCAGCACGACGACACCCGCCCACACCGCGGTCGAGCGCGCACCTTCGCCGACCTCGCCGAGATGCCGGCTGATGACGTTGCTCAGGGCGAACATCATGCCCGCCGACAGTGCGATCCATTCGGCGCGGCTGGCCGGCAGCGGCCACTCGTCCGCCTGCCACAGCATGGTCACCGCCCCGCCCGCGGCGAGCGTCATCACCGCACCCCCCGCGCGATTGAGCCGCTCACCCAGCAGCACGCGCGAGAACAACACCGTCCACAGCGGCGACAGGAAGAACAGCAGCAGCACGCGCACCACCTCGCCCTCCAGCATGGCCAGCACATAGGCGAGGTTGGTCCAGCCCGCCGCCAGCGCCAGCGCCACCAGCCACAGACGCTGCCGCGGCCCGCGCACCCGGGCAAGCTCGCGCCCATGCAGCCAGCCCAGCGCGGCCAGCGGCACGGCATAGGTGAAGAAGGTCGAGGCGAGGCCGCCGACGCCGGCCTCGTCGAGCAGGCGGTAGGGATACCACATCAGCCCCCACATGCTGGCCGCATAGAGAAGACTGCCGAGGGCGAGGGAGCGCTGCACGCGGGGTGATGACATGGGGCCTTATAATATTCTGTTCTGCAATGCGTTGCGTCCGTCGATGAATCCGCGTCTCGATCAACTCCATCCCTACCCGTTCCAGAAACTGCGCGAACTCTTTGCCGGGGTGACGCCGAATCCCGGACGCGCGCCGATCAACCTGTCGATCGGCGAGCCGAAGCACACGACGCCGCAATTCATCAAGGATGCGCTCGTCGGCGGGCTCGACGGCCTGGCGCATTATCCCGTCACGCAGGGCATGGAAACGCTGCGGCAGGCCATCGCTGGCTGGGCAGAACGCCGCTACGGCGTGGCGCTCGACCCGGCGACGCAGATCCTGCCGGTCAATGGCTCGCGCGAAGCGCTGTTCGCCTTCGCCCAGGCGGCCGTCGATTCCACCCGCCACGGCCGGCGCACGGTGGTCTCGCCAAATCCCTTCTATCAGATCTACGAAGGCGCGGCGCTGCTCGCCGGCGCGCGTCCGTTCTTTCTCAACACCCTGCCGAAAAATGGCTTTCGCATGGACTGGGCGCGCGTGCCGGAGGATCTGTGGGAGACCATCAGCCTGGTCTATGTGTGCTCCCCAGGCAATCCCACCGGCAAAGTCATGACGCTTGACGACTGGCGTGAACTGTTCGCATTGTCGGACCGGCATGGTTTCGTCATCGCCGCCGACGAATGTTATTCCGAGATTTACTTCCGCGAGGGCGACGCCCCCCTGGGTGCACTAACCGCGACGCGGCAACTCGGCCGTGATTTGCACAATCTGGTGGTGTTCAATTCGCTGTCCAAGCGTTCCAACGTGCCCGGCCTGCGCTCCGGCATGGTGGCGGGCGATGCCGAGGTGATGAAGAAATTCCTGCTCTACCGCACCTACCACGGCAGCGCGATGAGCCCGGCCGTGCAGGCGGCCAGCGTCGCGGCCTGGAACGACGAGGCCCACGTGGTCGAGAACCGCCGCCAGTACGCGGAAAAATTCGCCGCCGTGATGCCGTTGCTGCGGGACGTGCTCGCCTTCGACGCCCCGGATGCCGCGTTCTATCTGTGGGCCAGGGTACCGGGCGGCGACGATACCGCGTTCGCGCGCGGCCTCTACGAAAAACAGCACGTCACCGTGCTGCCCGGCAGCTACCTCGCGCGCGACGCCGCCGGCACCAATCCCGGCAAGGGGTTCATCCGCATCGCGCTGGTCGACAGCCTGCCCGCCTGCGTCGATGCCGCCGGGCGCATCGCGGCCTACGCACACGAGACGGCATGAAGCGACTCGTCGCACTGCCCCTGCTGCTGCCCGGCCTTGTCTGGGCGGACGCCGCCACGGACGCGGAGCGGGCTGCCGAGCGCGTGCTGGTGGAAGCGAACGTGCTGCACGTGTACTTCACCGCCAACGACGCGGGCCGACTGACCTTGCTGTTCGGCCGTCAGGTCGCGGGCTGGCAGGCCGAGACTGTGCTGCGCGCACTCGAACGGGAGGCAGCCATCCACGGCATCACCCACGCGCGCGTGGACACCGACTACTGCCCCATCCGATAATCGGCATTTAACTCACAGGAACTCACCATGCACGAACTGCAAGCCACCATCGAAGACGCTTTCGAACGCCGCGCCGAGCTCACGCCCCGCAACGCCCCACCCCAGGTCAAGGATGCCGTCATGGCGGTGATCGACCTGCTCGACATGGGCCAGTTGCGCGTCGCCGAGCGCAGTGACGGGCAGAACTGGATCACCCATCAGTGGATCAAGAAGGCCGTGCTGCTATCCTTCCGCCTGGAAGACAACCAGTTCATCAAGGGCGGCCACACCAACTACTACGACAAGGTGCCGTCCAAGTTCGCCGATTTCAACTCGAAGGATTTCCGCGAAGGCGGCTTCCGCGTCGTGCCGCCCGCCGCCGCGCGCAAGGGCGCCTACATCGCGAAGAACGTCGTGCTGATGCCGTCCTACGTCAATATCGGCGCCTACGTCGACGACGGCACCATGGTCGATACCTGGGCCACCGTCGGCTCCTGCGCGCAGCTCGGCAAGAACGTGCACCTTTCCGGCGGCGTCGGCATCGGCGGCGTACTCGAGCCGGTACAGGCCAACCCCACCATCATCGGCGACAACTGTTTTATCGGCGCGCGCTCGGAAGTGGTCGAGGGCGTCATCGTCGAGGACAACTGCGTCATCTCCATGGGTGTGTACATCGGCCAGTCCACCAAGATCTACGACCGCGAGACCGGCGAAGTGCACTTCGGCCGCGTCCCCGCCGGCTCGGTGGTGGTGTCCGGCAACCTGCCTTCGAAGGACGGCAAGTACAGCCTGTACTGCGCAGTGATCGTGAAGAAGGTCGACGAGAAGACCCTGTCCAAGGTCGGCATCAACGAACTCCTGCGCGGAATCTGAGACCAAGCCATGGTTCAAGCCAAAAAGTCCGTTGAACATCCGTACGTAACGAACCAACGGGATGTAGGTCGGGTTTCAACCCGACACAACGGTCGGCTGAGGGCCAGTCGGGCTGAAGCCCGACCTACGGGCTATTGGATAATCCGGGCTCAAGGATGCACATGAAAAAGATCTCTCTCGCCGCCGTACTGTTCGCAGCGACGCTGGTCGGCTGCCAGGCCAACCCCGTGTCGGGGCGCAAGCAGCTCGTGCTGGTGTCCGAGGAACAGGCGCAGTCCTCCTCGGCACAGGCCTATGCGCAGACCCTCGACGAAGCGCAGAAGAAGGGCAAGCTCAGCACCGACGCGGCGTTGAATGCGCGCGTCAAGCGCATCACCGACCGCCTCATCGTGCAGGCAGGCCAGATGTATGCGCCGAGCCGGCAATGGAACTGGTCGGTCGCCGTGCTCGACGAACCCACGCTCAACGCCTGGTGCATGCCCGGCGGCAAGATGGCGATCTACACCGGCATCATCCACAAGCTCAAACTCACGGATGACGAGATCGGCCAGATCATGGGCCACGAGATCGCCCATGCCCTGCTCGGCCACGGCCGCGAGCGCATGTCGCGCGCCATCGCCATGCAGGGCGGCATCCTGCTCGGTTCGGCGGTCGCCGGGCGCGATCTGAGCGGGCTGACGCCGGTGGCCGACATCGCGCTGACCCTGCCCAACAGCCGCGAAGGCGAAACCGAAGCCGACCGCTACGGCATCGAACTCGCCGCACGCGCCGGCTTCGACCCGCGCGCCGCCGTGCAGCTGTGGGAGAAAATGAGCACCGCCAGCGGCAACGGCCCGCCGCAGTTTCTCAGCACCCACCCCTCGCCCACCAACCGCATGCAGGCGCTCAACGCCCTCGTGCCACAGATGATGCCGCTCTACGAGAGAGCACGCCCATGACGACCGACTTCACCCCCGAGGCCGACAAGCTCGCGAGCCTGAAGACGCTCACCACCGTCATCTATGGTCTTTACGCGCTGTCGCTGGTGTTTGGCGTGACGGCCATCATCGCCATCGTCCTCAACTACATCAAGAAGGACGAAGCCCGCGGCACCTGGCTCGACAGCCATTTCACCTGGCAGATCCGCACCTTCTGGTGGGGCGTCGTCTGGTTCGTGCTCGGCGGCCTCACCTGGATCATCTTCATTGGCGGGATCGTCTGGGGCGTCGCCTATGTCTGGTTCATCTACCGCATCGCAAAGGGCTGGCTCAACCTCAACGACAACAAGCCCATGCCGATCTGAATCCAGCAGTAACGGTCAGCGGGTCCGCGATACAAGCCTGTCAGCGTTCGTGCGGACACACTCGTGACAGCACCCGGCAGATGTCACGCATCTCGCCTCGCGGCGGTCAATTGGCAGTGGCAGCGGGCGCGTGGAACTCGATCGCATGCCGGGTGTCGCCCGCCGTCTCTCCTGCCTTGAGCGGCGGTCGTTCCGGAGGCGCGGAATAGAACATCTGATCTTTTTCGTCGCCCTCCATTCCGTAACGCTGATTGCGCTTGAACGGATGCTTCATTACCACCGTTCCCCCCTGCTGGCCAGCCTCGAGCTGTGCGATTTCCAGTTCTTCGGCGGCCCGCCCACTCCACGGCATCACGTAATAGGCGGGAGCCGCCTGATTCGGCAACTGCAGCCACAAATAAATCGATTCGCCATCCCGCTCGCGTGTTGCCAGCACCACAGCCTCGGTCGCCTTGGAAAAATATTCCTGCTCGATCGGCCGTGGCCGGGACAACAACTGGTTATAAAAATACAGCGCCAAGCCAACCGACACCAGCAAATACAGGAGCGCGACCAGTCTCAAGGCATTACTTCGGGTGGTCTTCATCGAAAACAGCGCATAGCCCAGGGACACAACCAGATACGCAAGCAGCAACGCAAGCAGGATGTTCATTTGTACGCCCCGAAGTTGTAGCCGCCAGGCGCATCCGTGCGGAGTTGCTTCGGTGCCGCGCTGACGCTGGATGGCACCAGCTCGCCTTTCTCATCCAGCTTGAAACGGAACACCGTCACCTCTTCTCCCTGCTTGTGCAGTTCGACGTCGGATACCAGAATCTGCCGGCTTACACGCGACGTACCACTGGGTTTGATCGTTGACACCAGCACCTTGGTCTTGAGCGGCCAGACGTCGGCGCGATTGAAATACATGTGCAGATTGACGGTGTATTCCCCCGCAGGGATATCGCGCGAAAACGCGTTCTCGTAGTTGAGGTTCGAAGCGTCATTCCGGAAGCCGATATCGTCCCGCAGCAGATTGAAAACACGTCCACCCAGGTTGGAATAGCCGACCGGGACATCATCCGGCGCCTGCACCCAAAGATCGACGTCGGCGTCGATTCCATCGTCCCAGCGCGCCTCGACAATGACGTTGCCGGGCGCGGATACTTCCTTGCGCTCGTCCTGTTTCTTTTCGGGCGGATTGATGTGGGGCAGCATGATGACGACCAGCGAGACGAACCCGAGTAGCGCCAGAGTGATGACGTCGCGAAACACCACATCGGAGTCGTCCTCCGCTTCCGCGTCAAACGAAAAATGCTTGCTCATCGAAGTTCAGCTATTGCTGATCCGGTGATTCGAGGATGGCGGCGATGAGGTTCACCACGCCGGTGCGCAACATGTTGTAGTTGGCGTTGAGCCACAGGTTGGTTATGGCCCCAACCAGCGTGGTATAGAGCGCTACCCCCATCCCCTTGGTGAGAGCTCCCACCAGCTTGCCGACCTGGGCAGCGTCGCCCACTGCATTGGCCGGAATATTGGTCAGCACCATGATGAAGCCGATCACGGTGCCAAGCAGCCCCAGCATCACCAGACTCGAGGAGATGTATTTGACGAAGGTAATGCGCGCAAACAGCTTGATTTCGAATGCTTCCTTCACGCTCTCCCGATCGGCCTGCCTGCTGCGGTCGGCGAAGTCCTTGAGCTTGCCCTTGTCGCCACGCTTGACGAAATTCAGTTCGCGGCTGGTTTTCCACACGCGGTAACCGCATAGCGCCATGCCATACAGAAAGAGTCCGGCAATCACGTACACGATGTAGGACGAGTCCGCGAGAAAAACGGGCACGACCATGCCATTCATGTAAAACACCCACAGGATGGCAAACCCAACCGTGTTCAGTGCGAGCCAGCGATAGAAAAGCAGGTTATTCCAGTTCATGCTGCCGATTTCTCCGGCGATAGTCGACTAACCTGGGCACTGCGCCCAGGCCCGAAGGCCAGCCCGTGCCGACCCTTTGTTCCGCCGGGTTCACGGGCGGCGCCTCAGTACCTTCCCATGAGCGGATAGGCGAGCTGCCCCATTCCGAGGGACGCCTGTTCGCTGGCGGTTGCCGCGTGCGCGATCACCGCCACACTGTCCTGCTTCTTGGCGGCTTCCTGGGCCTGCGCCAGGGCCGCGGCTGCGGTCGTCCATAGAACGCCATTGCTCTGTGCCAGCGCGACAGCCGCTTCCGCGTTCGACAGCGCCCAACTCGCCTCTGGTGTCAGGGCGGCACCCGCCTCGTCACCGGCCGCCTGCGCGCCGGAACCCACGATACCCAGCAACACGATGCCTCCACCCAATACCCTGGCAACACCCTTGACTAGTTTCATCACTGTTCTCCTTTGAATTCCCGAGGGATCGACACGATCACTTCCTGAATACCGAGGCCTTGAGCGGCAGCCCGTTACTCAGGTAGCTGTGGTAGTACTCGAGGTTGTTGTATTCCTCCCCACCGATTTCCAGTGGGACGAGGCGAACCATTTGATGGCATGCGGCGTAACGGCGCTGCAGGGTGAACAAGGTGTAATCGCCGCCACGAAACGCCGGCCAGTGGGTGGCTTGGCCAGGTGCCATCGAAAGATATTCGGTACGCAGAACGCTACCGACGTAGTTGATGTGACAGCCCGCACACGAGAAATTGAGTTGGCCACGGCGCTGGTGAAAGAGTCGCTTGCCCGCCTCATAGGCGGCCAGCGCATCCTTGCCTTCCACCTTGATGTTCATTTTCATGCCATCGGACAGCGTACGTGCATAGGCCGTCAGCAGGCCCATGGTGTTCATGTCGCTGTGCTTGTAAGGCGCCTCTCCGTTGTCCGTACGGCACCGGTTGATCGCCATTTCGAAGGTCACCACCTTCTTCGCGGCGTTATCGAACATCGGGTAGTTGCCAGCGACATCCTTGCCAGCACGGGGGAAGCAGTCCGCGTAGCGCTTGCCGCTCTTGAACGGGGTGTTCCACATCCTGGCGCCCTTGTCGATCTCTGCTTCGTATGGCGGAAAAGTCATGACGGCGTCGTACTGGGCCTTGGCATCGGGGCTGAAGGCCAGCGCGCCGTACACGTAGTCCTCGACTTTGATGTTTGGATATTTTTCCTGCACCGCCTGTACCACGCTCCGCCGGTCATCCTCGGGAGACGCCTGCGCGCCTCCCGCGGCCACCAGACATCCCAGGCCAGACAGGAACCAGATCAGTTTTTTCATTTCGTTCTCCGTATGCTCTTGTGAATAAGTACGCAGCCGTTACAGTCCGTACACGTAGTCCACCACCTTGTTGAGCTCGTCGTCGCTAAGAATTCTGTGTTTGCCAAAGGGCGGCATCAGGGAGTCAGCCTTGGCCTTCGTTGCGTCCCAGACCTGGGCGTAGAGCTTCGCGCGCTCCGGAAAGCGCTCCTTCATGCTGACCAGCGGTGGGGCAATATCGGTGCTCGTGACGGCCTGGGCATCACTTGGCATGCTGTGACATGCCAGGCAATTGCCCTTGCGGTTATCGAAAGCCAGTTCCTGCCCGGTAAGCGCCTTGGGACCGTTGGCATGCACCGACTGCGCAAAACCTGCCATCAGGATCAGGCACGCGCCCGCGGCACGGATGGGTGTTGGAATCTGATACATATCTGCTCCTTGGTATGACCGGATATCGCTATCCGGTGTCATTGAAAAGCACATGGGCCAGGCTTCAGGTCCGGGCACGTTGTGCTGGCATCAGTCTGCATTTCCGAGACCTCCACGTCGCTGAAATCGGCTTCGTGGAGATTCGCGCCCACGAAGTTCGTATCGCCCATCACGGCGAACAGGAAGCGGGCCTCGTAGAGATCGGCATCCTTGAAATTCGTGCGCCTCAGGTCAGCGCCTTCCATGTCGGCGTGTTCCAGCAGCGCACCGCTGAAATCGACAGCCGTCAGGTTGGCCTGGGTAAAGCTTGTGCGATTGCCGTTCGTCCCCGTCAAATTGCTGCCGCGCAGGTCGGCACCGTTCATCACCACGCCCGCGACCACGGCACCGCGCAAATCGGACTCGACCAGACGCGCACCCTGCAAGTTGGCGCCGGTAAGAAACGCACCGCGCAAATCGGCACCGGAAAGATCCGCCCGCTGCAGATCGGCGCCCAGAAGATTGCGGCCAGACAGATCCACACCCCTCAGATCGCAGCCGACACAGGCGTTGGTGGTGAGCAGGCGATCCAGATTCGGCGTCGACGCCTGCTCCAGCGAAGCGCCCTCCGACTCCTTCCAATGCCCGACCAGCACGGCAAGCATCAGGCCGGTCGCAAGCAAAGGGATCAGCACTGGGATACCCGTGTGTTTCATCAGATATGCTCCCGCCAATTCATCGACATTCCACCGTAATGGCGAGGTTCCGCCCCGTTGCCGTCAATTCAGGCTGAAGCGGATATGCTGCGACGCTTCACCATTCATGCTGACGGTCAACACCAGCTTCATGCCTTTTTCCGGCCTGATCCGTGCATCCTTGATCGCCAGCCCGTTGCTGCCGGTCGGTGCCATGCTCAGGGAAAACGTCTGGTTTCCACTGACGATACGCAGCGTGCTGACCGCACCTTTTGTCGCCTGCGGGACGTCCCCGTGGTCGGTCACCCAGACATTGGCCTCGCCGTTCTTGATAAGCAGCTCGAAGTGATAGTTACCGGCCATGCGCAACATGCCGCCATGCGCACCTTTCATCGTTGCCAGGTGTTCGTTGCTGTGCGCCCATGCCAGGATGGGCAAACCCAACAAAGCCATCAGGAATATGCGTATTGCCGCATAGGCCAGATGACTCGGATTCAGGGTACTGACATTCATTTTCGATCTCCTCGCGTGCATCATTGAAGCCATCCAGAGTGCCGCCGGCAGCGCACACTGCCGGCGGCTTGTCCGTTACACCGAAGTGCTTCGGGAGTACTTCAGGCCTTCCCAGCTTTCGGGAACGACGACGTGGTCATGCATGCCGCCCGGACACGGGAGACGCGCCTCGATCTTGTCGCTTTCAATGTTGATGAAGACAATGCCCGACTGACCCGCCTGGTGTCCGGAGTAGACGGTCGTCATGTACTTGCCGTCCACGGTGCAGTCGCAGGTGTGGGGATCCGGACCCGTATCCCACTTGGCGGTCACCTTCCAGGTCTTGGTGTCCACCTTGCAGATGTAGCCGTTGTTCGGCTTGCGCGCCCACATCGTGAAGTAGGCGAAGCGCGAGTCCGGGACGTTACCCATGTGGAGCGGGAGGAACTTGGTACCGAAGCCCTCGACGAAATTCTCCTTCTTCCACTTGGTCGGGTCTTCATTCGTCGAACGATAGACGGCGATGTTGTTCTGCAGCACGTTGTTGCAGGCGAGGAAGTATTCACCGCTGGTAATGAAGCCGGCTTCGTGCAGCGGCGTCAGAACGGACGGCACCGCAAACGTCCAGGTGAAACCGCTTTGCTTCACGAGGGGGAAGTTGTCCGGGGCACCCTTTGCGGTGGACAGCAGGGCAACGACCTCCCAGGTTCGGGTATCGACGATGGCACAGCAGCCTAGACGACGAATCAGGATGGCACCGAACGGCAGGGTCGGGTGCCAGGTGAAGGCGTCAACGAAAACCGCGGTCGGGTCAGCCGGCATCAGTTCTTCGCCGAGCATGGCTTCGTGCGAAGTTTTCATGCCCTTGCGGCCGATGTAGTCGAACTTTCCGGTCGTCGCGTCGGGGAAGACCTGGCTCACGTTCAACTGACGCGCAATGGGATCGTAGTCAGCGCGGAACGCCTTGACGATCTTTGGGTTGTCGTCGATGGTCGTGATCAGCACCATGTCCTTCTGACCGTCCGCAAACGCAACGTACTTGTTTGCGTTTTCGCCCACACCGATCGACACGTGCACGCCGAGCGCCATGCCGGTGGTCGCCGAGATGTCGTTCACCACGGTGATCGAGTTCTGCTTGCCGCTACCGTCGTAGCGCATCTTGAACATCTTGAAGTCACCGCGGTTGCGCCACTCGGGGGAGTTCTCGTTGACGTAGGGCGCTGCAGGCGGCTGCATCGTCTGATAGAAGTCGAAGCCCTTGTACGGATCAGCAGACGGCATTGCAGCAATGTGGTGGGGAATCGGCATGTCGATGCCGTAGAGGCCATAGGGGTACCAGGCAAGGGTTTCAGGAACGGACGGATCCATCGCCTGCACGTAGCCACCGTACTTGCTGGGAAGCAGGATGACGTTGCCTTTGAACTTCCTGAACAAATCGGCCTGCGCCTCGCCCACCGGGTCGTGTACCGCCGCGAACGCGTTGCTCGATCCCAGCATTGTCGCGGTTCCGGCCATACCTGCCGTGAGCGCGCCCTTCATGAACTGCCTTCTGTTGATACTCATCACATTCTCCTAAGTTTTAGCGATCCAAATCCGCTTCAGATGTCGCCGCTCTTCCAGTTCTGCGGGCCCACGAATACCTTCTCGACCACGCCGGTGGCGCTGATCACGAAGGAAGTCGGCAGTCCGCGAAAGCCCAGACGGTTCGAGACCCCCTCTCCGCTCAAGGCATCGTTGGGTGCCACGTACAACTGCGTGGTCCGCAGATTTTTTTCCTTCTTGATGACATGCATGGTCTTCACGGTGTTGGGAATGGCAGCCTTCGGCCCGCCCTGCAGCGCGGAGCCAACAGTGTCGGCGTTGACGTACACGACGTTGATCCCCTTGCCGTCAGCACGCACGAAATCCTCGATCTTGGGCAGTTCCGCAACGGAAACCGGGACCGCAGAAATGAAGAACACCACCATCGATCGCTTTCCTGAAACCAGTTTGGCGAGATCGACCTTATTGCCGTTCAGGTCGTACGTATCGAAATCAAGCGGCAATTTCTTGCCGACCGCCACCGGCTCGACATAAACCTCACCGCCCACCTGTTCCGCAGTAGGAAAAGTACCGTCCACGCTGTCTGCCAATACGCTGCCCGCGGGGAGGAAGGCTAGCCCGCCTGCCAGCGACATGACCGCATAGGTGGACTTGATCCGCCCGCTCATCCTGTGTGTTGCTGCTCGAATTTGCATAATTCCGCTCCTTAAGGTTCTCCCCCATCCCACGTGAGCCGGCCGACTGACAGACCTATTCAAATTGGATCGAGGCGCGACAAAATGTCGCTGAACCAAAGCCAAGCATTCATCGTGCCAGATGATGTTTATGGTGTGGTTTCAATCACTTGCCTGATTTCAAGCGCGGCTTGTTTCGAAGTTTGTTTCACGTTGGAACGACCTCATGCGCTCGCTGAAAAAAACTGCCAACACGGAACGCGATAAGAAACGAAGCGAACGGGTTCTTTCAGGCGGGAACGTATCTGTTCGGCGACTGCGTTCGATGAAACGCGCGTCCGGCGCATCCGGACGCGGGCGGCGGGCTTCTCAGCGACGCGCCGGGTCGGTCACGAAGGCAATGCGCACCAGTCCCGCCGTGGCCGCCGCGGACATTACCTGCGCCACCTTTTCGTACTCCACATGGCGGTCGGCGCGGATGTGCAATTCCGGCTGAGGCTGCCTGGCTGCTTCTGCCGCAAAGCGGCCGGCGAGTTCCTGCTCGCTCACCGGCGCACCGTTCCAGTAGAGCGTCCCGTCCTCGCGGATACCGAACTCGATATGCTCGGGGCGCGTAAGGTTGGCGCTACTGCTGGCCTTGGGCAGGTCGATCTTCACCGAGTGTGTCAACAGGGGCGTGGTGATGATGAAAATCACCAGTAGGACGAGCATGACGTCGACCAGCGGCACGACGTTGATTTCCGCCATCGGCCCCTGCTGCCGGCGCGCATCGAAACTTCCCATCGCCATGTCGTCACCCTTCCGCGGCAGCGCGCGCTTCCAGTTTCACGGCGGGGCGCAGCGAACGCGCCTCGCCGGCCGGGCCGTTCACTCTTTCGCCCACGGTAAGCACCGTATAGAGATCGTGTGCGAAGGCATCGAGTCGCGCCAGCCAGACGCGGTTGCGCCGGGTGAACGCGTTGAAGGCGAGAACCGCGGGAATCGCGACGGCGAGGCCGATGGCGGTCATGATGAGTGCCTCACCGACCGGCCCGGACACCTTGTCGAGCGTGCCCTGCCCGGCGAGGCCAATGTTGACGAGCGCATGATAGATTCCCCAGACCGTGCCGAACAATCCGATGTACGGTGCAGCGGAGCCGGCCGAGGCCATCACCGTGAGACCGCGCTCGATACGCGTCGCCTCCTGGTCGATGCCATTGCGCAGGAGACGCGTAAGAAACTCACTCAAGCCGCCCGCGGCAGCAAGCTTCTGCAGTCCGTGCTGATGGGTATTACGGACCGCTTCGAGGGCCTCGTGGGCAAGCTGCGCAAAGGCGTTGTCCAGCGACTGCTGGCGCAGCGTATCGCCAAGCTCCCGCAGCGAGTCGGCTGCCCAGAACTGCTTGAGGAAGGCATCGGCACGGCGGCCCGCCAGATAATTCGCGACCGCCTTGGTCGCGATCAGGTACCAGCTCGCCACCGACAGCGCGAGCAGCAGCAGCAGCACGATGCGGCCCAGCGTATCAGTTTGCGCGAGAAAATGGGCAAAGCCCAAGCTGTTTTCCATGATTAGCGTCCTTCGAGAGTGAATTTGAATGGCTGCATCGCCACCGCGCGAACGGCCTGCCCGTCGCGCCGCGCAGGCTCACAACGCCAACTCCTGACCGCCGCGAGCGCCGCTTCGTCGAGACGGATGAAGCCGCTACTGGTCATGATCTGCGCGGCGCTGACACGGCCGGTTTCGTCAAGTTCGACGCGCAGAACGGCCTTCCCTGTCTCGCCCAGCCTACGCGACAGGGGCGGATAGAGCGGTGGGGGGCGTGCCGCACAGCTCACCGCCAGTTCCGTCGCCAGCGTGACCGGCCCGGCTGGCTGGGGAGGCGCGGGTGGGGGAGGTGCTGGCGGCGGCGGGGCGGCCTCGGGGACAACCGGGGGCGGCGGCTCGACCGCCTCGGTGGGTGAAACGATGGGTGCGTTCGCGGCGATGTGCGGGTGCGGCTTTTCCGGCACGGGTCTTTCCGGGACCGGCCGCACCGGCTTCGGTTTCGGCGGCGGCTCGGCACGGCGCTCGGGCGGCGGGGGTTCTGGACTGACGAAGCTGACAAACAGCTTCGTCATCGCGGCCGGTGGAGCGATCACGCGGGCGCTCCACAGCGCGTAGAGCATGACACCGTGCAGCGCCAGCACGACCAGAAGGCCAATGGCGCGATTCCAGTCCAGCCGCCCCGCCATTCCGCTCATGGCATCCGAACTCCCATCGCACCGCCTACCACCTGGCCTGCAAGCCAACGACAGTCAGCCGTGCCAGCCCGGCGGTATACGTCGGCGCAGCACCCGTCCCATCGGCGGTCTCGGCATAGCGTTTGTCGAACAGATTGCTGATGCTGCCGAACACCTCCATCCCCTTGCCGAATGGATAGTTCGCGCGCAGGTTCACCAGGTCATGGCCATCGTATTTTCCTGTGTTGGCCGCATCCAGCCAGTAGCTTCCCAACCGCACCCATTCCAGCTGCACACGGCCGCCGTTCAGGGCGCCGGGGGCGTAGCCGAGGCGCGTGTTGGCGATGGTGCGCGGCGCGCTTTCCATTTCCTTGCCGCTGTAATCCGCCGCTCCGGAAACCACCCACATCTCATAGGTATGTTTCGCGTAAGACAGGCTGGCGTCGATCTGCCAGTCCCGCGCAAAGAGCAACCCGAATCCCAGCTCGAAGCCGCGATGCAGGGTTTCGCCCGCGTTAACCACGGTTCGCTGTGTGCTGATCGGATCGACATGGCTGACGATGTCATCCTGCTTTCTCATGCGATAGACCGAGGCCTCGTAGCGCAGTGCACCGGCTTTGCCACGCAGGCCGACTTCCGCGCTGTCGACGATCACCGGCTTCAGGTTCAATAGCGATTCCGCGGCGGTCTGCGCTTTGAGCGCGGTGGCTTCGCGGCTGCCGCGGAACACCTGCCCTTCGGAGGGCGCGCGGAACGAATTGGTGTACGAGGCGAATCCGTTCAGATCGTCGCTGAAGCTGTAGGTGGCCCCCAGCTTGGGGCCCCAATGGCTGTAATCGACTTTGGTACTGGCGACGTGGCCATACCACCCACCCGCCGGAAAGGCGCCGGGCGCACCCTGCGTCGCACCGGCCACCCCGTTGTTGAAGCGGTTCTTGTAGTCATACCGCATGTCGTCGTAACGCAGGCCGCCATTCAGGCGCAGCCTGTCGGTCAGCGAGGCCTCGCCATGAACGTAGGGCGAGATACCACGATACGTCACGTCGTAGTCATAGATCCTGACCGGCGCGACGGCGGTGTCCAGGGTGTAGCGTGTCCCGCCGTTGGCGTTCGTCGTCTTGTTGAGCTTGACGGAATCCTCCTCACGCGCTCCGGGACTGTAGTCGAAATCGACGCCGAGGATGATGCGTGCCCGCAGGGGTTCGAAGTCGCGACGGTATTTGCCGAGGAAGCCGAAGGACCGGTTTTCCGTCACGTAGCGACTGGGGTCGTAACTGACGCTCCAGTTGGGAATGATCTCCATGCTGTTGTCTCGCACGTACGGCGTGAGGGACACCAGCGAGTTGGCGGTTTCCCTTTCGTAGGCCGTCGACAGACGGAAGGCGTCGACCTGACGGTAGGAGAACGGAACGTTGTTGGTACGCGGCGCGAGATCGAGTTCGTTGCGGGTGAGCTTGCCGACGTGCTGCTGGTCGACCCTGGAAAACGACAGCACGGTCTTCAGCAGCGCGTCACTGCCGAGGGCGCGGTCCCAGCGCACGGTACCCGTCTGGCGGTCGTAGCCGGCGTCATCCTGCCAACCGTCGGTGCGCGTCAGGTTGAGACTGGCGCGCCAGGCATCGTCACCGCTGGCATTGCCGCCGCCCATCAGCAGGCGCCCCCAGCCGTACGAACCCGCCTCCCCGCTCAATTCGAACTCGGCCTCTTTCGGGGGTGTGCGGGTCAGTACGTTGATTGTCCCGCCGATCGCGTCCGAACCGTACAAGGCGCTGCCAGGCCCCTTCATGATTTCGATACCACCCGACTGCGGCACGTTGATCTCATACAGTGCGTTGTGGTTGAAAAAGCCGGTCGACCGGGTCGGGATGCCGTCCTCAAGGTAGAGGTAGACCGGACTGGTCGTCAGTGGCTGGCGGATTGCGGTCGAGTGCCCTTCGCCCGACAGGTTGCTGACCCACACGCCGGGCACCTGATTGAGGACGTCCTTCGGGTGGGTGGGCCGGACTTCACGCAGGGTCTGCGCCTTGATGATCCCCACTGTCGCCGGCGTTTCGCTCAGCAAGGCACCCTCGCGCGTCCCGGTTACAGTCATTTCCGGCAATGCCGAGACAGCCGAATCCTCTGCCCACGCCGCCGGTGCACACAGAATGCCGCTCAGGGCAAGCGAAATAGTGCCATGTTTCATGTTGCCTCCCTTGTGTTCAATTCGCCACGCGATGTCGCCTGAGCCAGGCGCGCAGGCGCTGCTCGCTCAGGATGCCAACGATGGTTTCGCGCCGATGTTCCCCGTCGTAAAGATAGGTGCGAGGAAGTTCGCCGTACCACGATGGATCGATGGCACGACGCAACCGTTCGGGAACGGGATCATCGAACACCCAGCTATCGACGCCGGCCAACCCGAGGGGCGTGAGGATTTTCTGCATGGCCGCTCCCTGGGCGGGCGTGTCGGTCGCCACCAGCACTAGCGGCAGCGACCTGTGTGTGCGCGCGAGTTTGCCCAGCATGGTCAGTTCGTCGATGCAGTAGCTGCATTCGCTGACCGACCACATGCCGAGAATGAAGGGACGGCCGGCATATTGCGCCTTGATCTTCGCCAGACTGTCGACCGTGAACGCAGCCGGCTCAGCCGCACGAACCGGCATGGCGAAAGCCAGCACCGCCACGAAGCCGCAAAGGAAGCGGCCGATCATTTCGGCGCATCCGGGTCGAGCGGGAGGATGCGCACCCCTTCGGCAGCGCTGTTCCACACCACCATGGATCGCTTGCCGTCGGTCAGTGGCAACGGGTAGTCGGCCGCTCCGCCGCTCTCCGCAAGGCGTTGTGGCGAACTCCACGTTGCACCACCATCGGTCGAGCGAATCGCCTGCACGACGTAGCCACGGCCGTCGAACTCGCGCCAGGCAATGAGCACCATACCGCCGGCCGCGGCCACTGCGGCATGGCCCGCCTGCGCTTCCGCACTACCCAGAGACATCGGCGGCGACGCTCGGCCATCCTCGATGCGGCGGTAGAACAGTCCCTGGCGCGCCCTGCCCTGGGTAAACCAGACCATGTGCACAATACCGCGGCCGTCGACCGCAAGCCCACCGCCGTGGTGGGGGCAGGCATCGATCTGCCATTCGTCGTCGGTGACGCGCCGCTGTTTTCCAGTATCGAGATTGGCGAGCGCAAAGTCGCGCGTGTTGGTGCCGTAAAGATTGCGCCAGAGCGCCACCGGCCCCTCGGCGGTCCAGACCAGGGCGGTACGGCAGCATTCGCAGGTATGCCCGGCGAGCCTGCGGTTGGCATCGAAACGGGCGCCGTTGTCGGCAGACTGCGCGAAGTAGAGCGACGACCCGACGAAGGTGCCGCCCGCTTCCCTCGCCGCGTCACGATCGCGCCCGTCCAGCCACACGACGGCCACCCGCCCCGCCCCGTCGATCGCCAGCGCGTCGAAGCTGTGGCTGGTGACGCGACCGTCGTCGTTCAGGGTGCGCGGCGCGGAAAAACTGCGGCCACCGTCGGTGGAGCGAGAAAAACGCACATTGCCGGTGAATTTTTTCGGCAGCACCTCGCTCCAACTGAGGAGCACAGTACCATCGCGTGCGACGGCGATCTTGGGACGGTTTTCCGCGTTGGCAGCAATCTCCTCCGGCACGGAAGAGACCACCACGGGCGCCGAAAAATGTCGCCCACCGTCAGCCGACGAGGACACCCAGAGCCACCGGTCTTCCACTCTTGCCAGCCAGAGACGCCCGCTTTCGTCGAGTGTGGCACCGATCGCCAGGGTAGACCTGGACTCCACCGGTGGCACGTGCCGGTGTTCCGTCGCAGTAGCCGGTCCCGCCATCAGCACCAGCGCAGCGAGGATCGTTACGGAAACCATACGGTTCATGGAATTGCGTTCCCGGTTCTGCAGCGTCGCAACGGCGTCCCGCGCGTCCATGGGCCTGGCCGAGCGTCGTGTCCCGATCGCGATCACATGCGCATCATGTCGGCTTCGATCACGCCGCACGCCACGCGCGCACCCGAATTCCCCACCGGATCGGAGAAATCGTCTTCCTTGGCATGAATCACGATGGCACGACCGTCGATGGACCCGGGCCCCATCAACGCGAGGCTGACGCCGGCAGCGATCACGTCGACGTTGGCGCGCCCGCCTGCATCGGCAACGATGTTGCCGAGATCTCCCATATGGTGCTCCTTGGCGTCGGGTGCGCCGTGCTTTCCCCCCGCAGGAGAAAAATGGCCACCGGCACTCATGCCGTCGGGCGAATCACAGTTGCCGTTTACATGGATATGGAAACCATGCTTGCCGAGCGTGAGGCCGGTTACGGTACCCGTGATATGGACGATACGATCTTCGATCTCACGAAATTTCAAGGTGCCGCTGACGGAGCTCCCGGATGTGGCGACCAGAATGGCAGTAGAGGTAATCATGCCCCCATGCCCATGCACGTGCAATTGCTCCTGCATATTCATATGCTCATGCCCATGCATCTGGCCACTGACAGGCAGAGGGCTCGCGATGCACAGCAAGGCAGTCAACATAGAAACACGATGGCTACGCAATATCGATTTCATTTGAAAATCTCCCGGGGTTGATCAAACGACACGTTTCGTCATGTTTCAAAATGGAACGAACACCTTCAGAACGCTCCGCTCGCCAGCTCGGTCAGCATGGCTTTCAGGTCACGATCGAACGTCTGCAGCGCGTCCTTTCCCTCCTTGGACAGAGCAGGATTGCGGGCGAGGATGCTGAGCACGTAAGCAGGGCGCAGCACCATCACCGTGGTCTTGCCGTCCCTCTCGAAAAGTGCCAGGCGACAAGGCGCGAACATCTCGAAGTCCGGTACGTGCCGGGTGATGGTGTAGGCCTTGGTCAGGTTGCAGAACTCGATCAGCTTGAGCGGGTGTGCCTTGATACCGCGGGCAGCCAGGCCTTCCTGGACGTCGAGCTGATTGATGATCGCGTAGTTTCTCGCCTCCAGAGCCGAGACGAGGGTGTCCAGCACCGACGCGATCGAGTCGTCGACCGTAACCTCGTATTTGACGGGCGTGACGACGACGGCAGGCGGCTTCGCCCACAGTGCAGCCGGTTGCAGCGCACACAGCGTGACCAGCACCATGCTCCAGCGAAACAGACGATACGTGGCAAACATGCTTCCATCTCCTCTCGTGTTCCAAAACGGCCGATCCGAGGGCCTCACCATGGGTGAAAGCAAATCCCGTACCAGCAGGAGATGGGGGTGACCGTCAGCGGGGGCGCGCCCCCGTATCGAACTGTAGGCCGTACTCGCGCATCTTGCGCCAGAGGGTGGTGCGGCCGATTCCGAGCGTCCGCGCCGCCTCTCCGATATTGACCGAACGAAGGAGCGCCGCCTCGATCATGCGTCGTTCCGATTCCGCGATGTTGCCGGTCATTTCAGGTGCGGACGCATGACTTTCGACGGATTGGATGGATGGCGGGTGCTGAAGCAAATCCTCGGGCAGGGCCTCAACATCGATGCGACCGGCGTCGTCGGCGAACACCGCCATCTGTTCGACGAAGCTCTCCAACTGGCGTACGTTGCCCGGATACGCGTATCCCAGCACATAGGTCTCCGCTCGCGGTGTCAGACGCAAGGTGCCACGGCCATACTTTTTTCCGTACGTCGCGAGAAAATTCTGCAGAAGGCGTTGCAGGTCGTGGCCGCGCTCGCGCAGCGGCGGCAGGTGCAGCCGTATTCCATTGAGCCGAAAATAAAGATCGGAACGGAAATGTCCCTTGTCGATGAGGTGACCAAGATCCTGATTGCTGGCCGACATGACCCGGATGTCGACCTTCTTGCCCTTGTTCGATCCCACGCGGCGAATGATCTTTTCCTGAAGCACCGAAAGAAGTTTGGCCTGCATGGTCAGCGAAAGCGTATCGACCTCGTCCAGAAAGAGGCTGCCGCCATCCGCCTCCTCGAACAGGCCCGCGCGGGATTCGGTCGCTCCGGTAAAGCTGCCCTTCATGTGGCCGAACAGTTCGCTCTCCAGCAGATTTTCCGGCAGGCTCGCGCAGTTGATGCTGACAAACGGCGCGTGGCTGCGCGCACTGTTGTCGTGAATGAAGCGCGCCACCCGGGTTTTTCCGGTGCCGGTTTCACCGGTGACCAGGACGCTGATATCCGTCCGCGCAATGCGCTCGGCCTTGATCAAGGTGGCACGCATCTGCGGCGTCTCGGCGACGATGTCGTTTGCCTTGCGGGGTGGCTCCGCCGTTTCCGACGCGGTCACCCGCGCGGCTGCACGGACAGCCTGGCTGGCATGGATTTTCTCGAGCATGTCCTGCTCACGAAAGGGCTTGGTCAGATAGTCAAAGGCGCCCAGGCGCATGGCGTCCACCGCGGAATCGATGCTGCCGTAGGCCGTAATGAGGATCACCGGCATCACCGGTGCGATCTTCTTGATTTTGCGCAACAGGTCGATGCCCGACATGCCTTCCATGCGCAAATCCGTAATGACCAGGTCGCAGGAGTGCTCCGCCAGATGGCGCAGCGCCTCCTCGCCGCTCTCCGCTTCCTCCGTTTCGAAGCCCGCACCCTGGAGCATCAGCGACAGGCTGCGACGCAGGCTTCGTTGGTCATCCACCAGCAGGATACGCATTCAGGCCACCTCGCGCCCAATGAAGGTTTCCTCGACCCGGGCGGGTACCCGCACGAAAAACGCCGTCCCGTGGCCCACTTCGCTACGCAGCCGGATACGGCCGCCCCATTCCCGCACCAGGCGCTGGACAATGGCCAAGCCCAGGCCGGCACCCAGCGGTCGCTGCGAGTAGAAAGGCTCGAAAATCCGGGCCCGGCTGCCGGGTGCGATGCCTTTCCCGAAATCGCTCACCGCCAGCAGGAAACAGCCCGGATAACAGCGCAGGGCCACTTCGATTCGTCCCGGGCCGGGGATGGCCTGGGTGGCGTTCAGCAGGAGATTCCAGATCACCGTCTCAAGCCCATCGGAGTCGAACACCAGCAGCGACGAGATGGGTTCGATCTGCCGCATGACCACGATGGGCAGCCCCTCCTGGCTGATGTGCCGCTCCAGCAGGGCGCAGGTTTTCTCGATCGTCCGCTCCAGCACGATCGGCTTGTTGATCGGCGTGCGTGGTTTGCCAAAAGACAGGAAATTGCTGGTGAGCCCGGTCAGGCGTTCCACTTCGCCCTGAATGATCTCCAGCGCGGCATGGGCACGTGACGGTTCTGCAACGTCCGCACGCAACACCGCCAGGCAGTTGTTGATGGCCGAGAGAGGATTGCGCACTTCGTGCGCCACCGAGGCGGCCATCTGCCCCATGACCGCCATCCGTTCGCTGCGCAACTTGGTCTCCTCGGCCACCCTGAGTTGTCGATTGAACTCGGCAAGCCGTGCATAGCTACGTGCATTGTTGATGGCGATCCGCACCTGGCCGGCCAGCAACTCGCCCTTGCCCAGCGTGGCAGCGCTGAAGCGCACCGGCTCCTTGCGCGCCAGCACCATCACGCCGACGAGATCATTGCCGTCGAGCAAGGGAAACAGGGCGAGCGCCTCCCATGGACAGCCTGCGGGCTTGCCGAACGGGGTCGGCATCGAATCGTCGCGCCACAGGATGCCGAGAGGCAGGTAATGTCCGCCAATGCCGCGGAGCAGTGCGGCGCACTGGTCACGATCCCCGCACCAGGCCTTGAGCTCCGCCGACACCTGCTGGTCCGTCTCGGAAAACCATCCTGCCGCAAGAGAGTATTGCTCGCGGGTTTCGTCGTCGGGCAGCCAGACCAGCGCGGCGTCGCTTTCAAACAGACCCGCGCTTTCCTTGCACACCGCATGCAGCACGCGGTCCAGGTCCAGGGTCGAGGTGAGCATGGTGGATACCCGCAACAAGGCCGTGCGGAAATCGTTGGCGTCCTGGCGCTGCTGGTAAAGCAGTTTGTCGTGCACAATGGCGCTGACCTCCACGACGAGTGCGCGCACGACATCCGCGTGCCGGGGCTCCAGCCCCGGCCCCCTCGCCAGCAAACGCAGTCGACCGATCTCCTCACCGTTGGCACTGAGCGGCAGACACACGGACGTACAACCCGCATCCCGCCAATTGCATTGCACGAGCCCAGGTATCGACAGGACGGGCCGACAGCTCGCGGGATTGCAGGTACTCGACGCGCGCTGGGCACACACCGGCCAACGGGCGCTCAGCCGGCGTATGCGGCGATTGAATTCGTCGACTTCGTCCTCGGGCACATGCAGGGCGAGCTCGGACAGGGTGAACCCCAAGAGCTGACGTATCGCCCGGGAAACGGCGTCCAGGGCCTCGTCGAGATTCCGCGTGAGCATGCCCTCCTGGAACAAGCGGTTGCGAATCGTGAGCTCCTGGTTGAACACCTGGGCCGTCCGCCGGGAGCGCGCAAGGCTGCGGTTGGCGCGGGCAAGCAAGTGGCGCGAATTCTCGATAGCCCGCAAGGCGAGCAGAAAGCCGACGAACACGATCAGCATGGTACCCAGATAGAACAGGAGTTTGGTGCCGTGCCACACCCACCATGTCAGGTTCCACAGGCTGGAGAAGCTGAAGAGGTAGGCACTTTGCGCGAACACAATCAACAGGCTCGCCACCAGCAACGCCAGAGCCTGGCGATGCACACGAAAATGGCGAAAGAACGCGATGGCCGCCAGCACATAGAACACACCAGCCAGATAATGGACGATATGAACCTGCGCAGGGAACGTGCCGCCGCTTGCGGAGAAAAGTTCCGGGATATAGTGCCGATACAGCCACGCCACACCGGCCATCACGGCCAGCCCGACGGCAAACGTCATGAGGTCGGCCCTGGAAAATCCATGATCGCGCTCGCCTGCAATACGCACGAGCGTACCCGCCAGGATGAGGACACTGCCGAAAAAGGTCGAGAGCGTGTGATACAGCACGAAATCCGCAAAATCGCGGTGCGGATCCGTCCATGCATGCAGCATGTCGAAGATGCCCATGATCAGGAATCCCAGTCCGAACATGAGCATACTCAGGCTGCGCCGTCTCAGGCAGATCGACAGGATCATCGCGGAAACCGTCAGGGCGGTGAAACCGCAGAAGGTCTCGACGAGAAGATGGCTTTGCGGTTCCGGATATGCCTGCTCCAGTGCGGAAAGCGAGAGCTGCGGAAACACGGCAAGCGGCGCGGCCAGCAGCAGCACCAGCCACAGGAACGCCCCGACTTCCGGCAGGCTGACGAGCGGGCCCCGCTGTCTCGCAGCGCCATGGTCCCCGGTCAGAAAAGCCGCCAGGTAGGAAACGGGTGATTGGGTGAACATGGACCGCCCCGTCATCAAGCCGATAAAGTGTTATGTTAGGCCGTAACCGGCTCCGGCCATAGCCATGCCAGGAAGGCGGCCGCTCAGGCACTCATCTTCGCGAACCGACCTGGCCAGCGGGAAGCCAGCCATGCGAACAAGGTGGGGATGACCACCAGATTCAGCAAGGTCGAACTCAGCATGCCCCCCAGCAGGACGATCGCGAGGGGACGTTCCATTTCCTTGCCGGTGGGATCGCCGAAAATCAGCGGCGTCACGGCCAGCGCCGCGGTGAAGGCCGTCAGCAGGATCGGCACCAGGCGGTCACACGCGCCCCGGACGGCAATTTCGGCCAGAGCGGCCTGCGGCTGGTCGTGCATCAGGTGCTGGTAGCGGGAAACGAGCAGAAGGCTGTTGCGGGTTGCTACGCCGAACAGGGCCACCATACCGATCATCGACGAAACGTTCAGGGTTTCACCAGCCAGGGCGAGGGCGAAGACGCCGCCGATCAAGGCAAGTGGCAGGTTCAGCATGACCAGCGTCACCAGCGGCCAGTTGCGGAACGCCTGGAACATGATGAGCGTCATCAGCACCAGAGCGGCAGCGCCGGACAGCAGCAGGGCACGCGTGGCGCGCTGCTGCCCCTCGAAATCCCCGCCGATCTCCAGCGCGTACCCGGGCGGCAGCTTGACCTTCGCCTTGATGCGAGCCTGCGCCTCGCGCACCACACTGTCGAGATCGCGCCCGTCGGTGTTCCACTGCACGACCGCACGGCGCGCGCCGGTATCCCGGTTGATCATGTAGGGCTCCTGCACGGAGACCAGTTGCGCCAGATCCCGCAGCGGCACGACGACACCTTCCGGTGAAATCAGTGGCATGCTACCCAACGTCCGGATGTTGGCACGGGTCGCCTCGTCGATGCGCAGGAACAGGTCGAAGGTGCGGTCCTGCTCCAGCACCCTGGAAATCGCCACGCCGTTGAAGGCCTGCTCAACCTGAGCCACGATGGCGCCGGGCGAGAACCCGTAGGACGCCGCTACGGCCCGCTCGACCCGAACATCGATACCCGGCACGAGAATCATCGGTTCCATCTGCAGATCGACGATTCCAGCGATGCCCTGCACCGCTGCATGGATCTCCTGTTGCTTCTGCTGCAACACCGCGAAATCCTGGCCGTAGATCTTGATCGCCACCTGGGATCGCACGCCCGAGAGAATTTCCGACATGCGGTGGGTGATGAATTGCGAGACGTTCGTCGACATCCCGGGAATCTGTGCAAGCCGCTCGCGGATTCGCTGCATGACCTCCGGTACGTTCGCCGTCCCGGGTTTCAGGGCAATGTCGAACTCGCTGAAATTGACCGGCTGGGCATCCTCGTCGAGCCGCGATCGGCCGGCACGCTGCGCCAGGCTCGCGACCTCCGGCATGTCGCCGATCAGCTTTTCCACCTCGCGGCCCATGCGCAGGTTTTCTTCCAGCGAGGTGCCCGGCATCATCGTGGTGGCAATCACCAGATTGCCCTCATGAAAAGGCGGAATGAAGGAACGACCGAGCCCCGAAAAAACGAATGCCGCGGCGGCCACCAGCGCCAGGGTACCTACCATCACCGGAAGTGGCCACGTCAGCAGGCGTCGCAGGAGGCCGCGATAGCGTACCAGCAGGAATTCCGATACCGGCCCGAGGCCGTATTCGTGCCGCGTGCGGCCCATGAAATAGTAGCTCAGCACCGGCACCAGGGTGACGGCGACGATCAGCGAACTCGCGATGGCGGCCAGGTAGGCGATGGCCATCGGCTGAAAAATCCTTCCCTCGATCCCCTGCAGGAAGAAAATCGGGGAGAACGCGACAAGAATGATGAGCGTGGCGAACACCACCGAGTTGCGAATTTCCCGGGAACCCTCATAGACGATGTCCAACGCCGGAACGGGCGCGGCTGCGGCCTTGTTCTCGCGCAGCCGACGCAGGATGTTTTCCACGTCGATGATGGCATCGTCCACCACCTCGCCGATGGCGAACACCAGACCACCCAGGGTGAGTGCGTTGATGCTGATGTCGAGCATCCACAGCACGAGCACGCCAGCGAGCAGGGAAGTGGGAATTGCAACCAGGCTGATCGCCGTCGGCCGCCAGCGGAACAGGAACAGTAGCAGGACGAGCGCGACGATGACGGACGAATGCAGCAGCGCATCGCGCAGGTTGTCGATCGACGCCTCGATGAAACTGGCCTGACGGAACAGATTGGGGATCAGTTGCACGTCCTCGGGCAGGTTTTCGGCCATGGCGGCCAGCACCTTTTCGACGTTGCGCGTGGTCTCCATCGTGTCCGCACCCCACAATTTGGACACCGTCCCGATGATCGCCGGGCCACCAAATATCTGCCCATCCCCGCGCTTCACCTCGCTGCCAAAGCGAACCTCCGCGACATCTCCGACATGAATTGGCTGGCCGTCGCGCATCACCACCAGCGTGTCCGTCACATCGCGCAGGCTGGTCACCTTGCCGTTGGCGCGGATGAAATATTCCTCCTCCGCACTCGGATAAACGAATCCTCCCGGCGCCACCAGATTGGCGGCGCGCAGCGCCTGCGCGACCATCCCGGCGGACACGCCGTACTTGCGCATGCGCAGGGGATCGAGCAAGACCTGGTACTGCTTGACCCCACCCCCCACCGCAACCACCGATGCCACCCCCGGCTGCGCCAGAAGCCGGTTGCGGATATCCCAATCGACCAGCGTGCGCAACTCGTGTTCGCGATTGGCGCCGGACCAGTCCACCAGACCGAATTTGAGCAGCCAGCTCACCGCCGATGTCACCGGCATCATCTGCGGCGTCTGGGCGCCGGAAGGAAGCTGGCCCTGCACGGTCTGGATACGTTCCTGGACGATCTGGCGCGCGCGGTAGATATCGACACCCCATTTGAACACGATGGTGATGCGAGACAGGCCAACGGAGGAGTTGGAACGGATATGCTCGATGTAGGGAGCACCCTGGAGCACGACCTCGATCGGTCGCGTAACCAGCGTTTCCACATCGTTGGCGGAGTAGCCCGGAACCTCGGTCTGGATCTGCACCTGCGGCGGCGCGAACTCCGGAAACACGTCCACCGCCATGTTCAGCGCCGCGACAATACTCGCGCCCGCAAGAATCACATACAGCGCGATCACCGTCAGTCGGTTCCGCAGAGACCATCGGATTGCCCAATCGAACATTTGTCAGCCCGTCATCGGTTCAGTGATCATGGTGGTGGGTATCGGCAGCCCCGCCGGCGCCGGTCGAAATGCGATGAAAACCTTCCAGCATCATTTTGCCGGCCACCACCACCTTGGCGCCCGCCTCCACCCCATCCACCCGCAACAGTTCGGTGGATTCGTCCAGCACCGCCACCGGCGTGCGCCGGTAGCGGCCCGGTGCGATTTTTACGTAGACCACGGGCCGGACCGCCTGCCCGAGCACGGCCTGGCGCGGCACCCAGACCCCCGTGCGCGCGTCCAGGCGCAAGCTGAGATCCACGGCCTGGCCCATTGCCAGCCCCACCGGCGCCCGACCCAGATCGACCAGAAAACGCGCGCGCTGCGTGTTCGGGTCCACGATGGGTAGCACCTGGGTGATGTGACGCTCAAGCTGACGGCCGTCCGCCAGTCCGACGCGCACGGGCAAGCCCGGCCGCAACAACGCGCGCTGGTCGGGATAGACATAACCCTCCACCCACGGCGCGGCCTGGGCAGATACCATCCGCGCCACGGCCTTGCCGACCACCACGAACTGTTTCATGGTTCTGTCGCCGGCATTCACCACAGAGCCCGGCTGTACGAAGAGCGCCGTGACGAACCCGTCGGCGGGTGCATCGAGCGTGATGTGGTCGACGACCTTGCCATGCTCGATGAGATCACTGATCTGCCGGTCGTTCATGCCCCACCAGCGCAGATTCTCCTTCGCATCCTTCAGATAGTTCGGTAACCGCCCCTCTTCGCGCAGCGCCTGTAGTTTTTCCTCGTTCTTCAGGAATTCGAGATGGCCTCGCTGCGTCGTGATGAACTCGGGGTTGAAGATCGAGATGATGGGCTGGCCCTTGCGCACGCTGTCCCCCACACGGACATGCACATCCTTCACTTGGCCACTGACGATGAGATTCACGTCAAGCATGGCCTGCGCATTGGGAACAACCAGACCATAAGTCTTTACCGTCGACGCCTGTGATCCGGCCTGGGATTCGGCCAGCGTGAACAGACTGAGTTCCTGCCCCGCCACACCGGGCGGCAACTGCACCTCACTGGCAACCGCGGCCGGTGTGGCCGCCGCAGCCCCCGCCTGGCCGAACATGCGGGGATCGCTATGCCCCGAAGCCTGCTGTGCCAGCATGACGAGCAACCCGCTGCAAGCCAGCGCGCAAACGCCTCCTCGCCACGGCTTGTGCCACACGGACGCCCGGCGCCTCTCCCCCGCCTCAATGCGCATGATCACCCCCCCACACTCACACTTGCCTGCAGGCCAGCCGGCAAAGCCATCCCGTTCGGCGGATTGCCCATCAGCCGCAGTCGCACACGCTGACGCTGGTTGATCGGGTTAACGAAGGCAAAGACACGCTGCACGAGAGCCGGGATCGCGACCTCGCCGCGGCGCGCGTCGACCACATACATGGTCGCCGGCTGCCCCGGCCTCAGCTTGCCCGCCACCTTCGCCGGCAGACTGGCTTCCACCTGCATCGCCGCCGGGCGGGCGATCGTCAGAATGGTCGTCCCCGTCGCGGTGTACTGCCCGACTTGCCCGCTCGTATTCAGAATCTGGTTGTTGACGACGTTCAGGCCATAGATGTAGCCGGTCTCCGGCGACTTGATGCGGATCCTCTTCAAGGGCTCGCCCCGCGTTTCCAGCAACTTGATGTCCTCTTCGGACATTCCCCGCCAACTCAGCCCCATGCGGGCGTCGATGAGCTTCTCGTTGCCCGTCATGGAGAATTCCCGCACCGCCTCCATGTTCGCGAACAAGCCCAGATACGTGCCCTGAATGGTCTCCAGTTCGGCGCTTTCCATTTCACCCAGCACCTCGCCGCGCGTCACGCGCTTTCCCACATACAGGTTGTTCAGCCGGGTGATGCGCGCGTTGATCTTGATGGTCACGTCCACCAGTTGCCGCGGGTCAAAAATCACCGACGCCGGATAGCGCGCGGCCGCCTCCACCGGGTGATCATGATGGTCCGCCGCGGACGTCGTCCCGCCGAACATCGACGCATCGGAATGCGCATGCGCCGCCGCAGGCGCGCTCACGAGCAGGAACGCCACGAAAATCCGTTGAAGCAGCATTTTCTTCAATCAGGGGAAGTCGATACACGACAAAAAGCAAATCTCATGCCATGTTCTTACGTCACTGTTTTTTCAGTTGAACTTTGCCCACAACGGGTCGTGGCAAGAGAAACGCGGGCGCCTGATGTTTCACGTGTTCCGAAATGGAACGTCGCCGTGCCGGTTCCAGACCCTTGTGCGCGTCATTACGATTCAACCTGGAAAAAGGCGGTCGAGCCACGGAAGCACAGAGAACACGACGCAAAAACATGGACTTGTGTCGTTTTCATGGACCATCCGATGGGCGGGACGACGAACACCCTGTTTTTCACGCTTCTCCGCGTCTCTGTGGTGGGGATTGCCGGTTCACAAGGACGGACCTGAGCAAGGTGCCGAGCGGACGCTCACCCCAAAATAGCCCCCCTTTTCCCGTCCTAATCCGGCCTTTGCCCCGGTCCCGATCGCCCTACGATGCGAGGCATGACAAATGCCTCCATGGGCCCGAAGCACTGACATGGCCGAGCCGACCGCAAAAATCAATCCCGCCAACCCAACGGAAGTCGCACGCGAGGCCTTGCGCCGTCTGGCAATGCGCAAGATCGCGCCGACGCCGGACAACTATCAGGCCCTGTACGAAGAAATCGTCGGCAAGCCCGCCACGCCCCCCACCACGGCTGCCGACGGCGCGGCGGCGGCGCTGTCAGGACTGGTCACCGACCTGAACCTGCACCACCCCACGCTCGGCAGCGTGGTCGACGTGCTCGGCGACGCCGTGCGCAAGTCCGACTGGAAGCTCGCGCGCAAGCAACTGGGTCTGGTGTCGCTGCAACTGAAGAAGCAGTCCGACAGCGGATCCGAGACCGAAAGCCTGGCGACGCTGCGCGAACTGCTGGCGAAGACGCTGGAACTGGCGCTGGCGGCGCTGCTCGGCCATGTGCCGAAGCTGGCGGAAGATGCCCAGCGCCTGGCCGGCGAGGTGCGCGCGGCTCACAGCGCCGCGGCGCTGCGCGAGGCGACGGCCGGGCTGAAGACGCTGTGGTTCCACGTCGACCTCAACGCCACGCAGTTGCTCGACCAGCAGGAGATGCTCAAGCGCATCCTCCTGCTGCTGGTGGAAAACATCGGCGAACTGCTCGACGACGACACCTGGCTGCGCGGCCAGATCGACATGGTGCAGGAACTGCTCACCGGCAGCCTGCGCGTGCCGACCCTGCAGGACGTGGAAAAGCGCCTCAAGGAAGTGGTCTACAAGCAGGGGCTGGTGAAACACAGCCTGCGCGAGGCCACCGCCACCCTCAAGGCCACCATGACGACTTTCGTTGCGCGCCTCTCCGACGCGGTGGTCACCAGCGACGAGTTCCAGACCAAGCTCGCCGGCCACATCGAACATATCAGCCATACCGAGGACGTGCTCGAACTCAACCGCATCCTGGAAAACCTGCTGCACGACACCCGCGCCGCGCAGACCGACACCCAGCGCGCGCGCGACCAGTTAATTCTCGAACGCGACGCCGCGCAGATGGCCGAGGCGCGCATCCGCCAACTCGAAGGTGAACTGGCGCAGATGAGTGCATTGGTGCGCGAGGATCCCCTCACCCACAGCCTCAACCGGCGCGGCCTGGACGAGGAGTTCGTGCGCGAGATGGCGCGTGCCGACCGCTACCAGACGGCGTTCTCCGTTGCCGTGCTCGATATCGACAACTTCAAGGCGCTGAACGACCTGCGCGGGCACCAGACCGGCGACGAGGCGCTGATCCACCTGGTCAAGGTGGCGAAAGAGGCGCTGCGCGTCACCGACCACATCGCGCGGCTCGGCGGCGAGGAATTCCTCATCCTCATGCCCAACACCGGCATCGACGAGGCGCAGCGCACCGTCGCCCGCCTGCAGCGTACGCTGACCAAGCAGTATTTCCTGCATAACAACGAACGCGTACTCATCACCTTCAGCGCCGGCGTCGCCGAGCGCGCCAGCGGCGAAGCACAGGACGCCCTCGTCGCCCGCGCCGACGCCGCCATGTACCAGGCCAAGCAGGCCGGCAAGAACCGCGTGCTCAAGGCGCCTGCCGCGCCCACGGACGCCAGCCGATGAAAAACATGCAGATTTTTGCGCAACGGGCCTTAACTTTCTCCGACCCCCGACGATTCCTCACACAACGGCAGCTCACACCGACCAGCATTGAAGGGTCAAGCAAGCCGGAATCATCGACCCTCTAAAGGAGAAACATCATGGCACAGGTAGTCAACACCAACGTCGCCTCGCTCTTCGCCGGTGCGGCCCTCAACAAATCGGCCATCGGCCTGCAGACCGCCCAGGAGCGTCTGTCCTCCGGCCTGCGCATCAACAGCGCCAAGGACGACGCCACCGGCCTCAAGACCGCCACCACCTACGACTCCAAGATTCGTGGTGCGAACATGAACATGCGCAAGGCCAACGACGGCATTTCCGCCGCCCAGATCAACGACGGCTACCTGGCGCAGATCCAGGAAAACACCCAGCGTCTGCGCGAGATCTACATCCAGACCGGCGCGATCACCAACGAGGAGTCCGTCGCACTCAAGGCGGAAAACGACCGTCTGGACGCCCTGGTCACCGCCAGCACCGCGGTGTCGGTCGACGAATCCGGCGGCACCGCCGGCGGCTACGGCAAAACCTTCACCGCCACCTCGACGTTCGCCGACGTGGCCGCCTTCGACACCGCACTCGCCGGCATCGTCACCGCCCGCGCCGAATTCGGCGCCGACATGGCCGCGCTGTCCTCGGCGGTCGGCAGCCTGCAGGTCGCCTCGGTGAACTTCTCGGCCTCCTACAGCCGCGTGATGGACACCGACTATGCCGCGGAAACCGCTGCCCAGGCACGCAACAGCATCCTGCAGCAGGCAGGCAGCGCGGTGCTGGCCCAAGCCAACCAGAACACGCAGACGGTATTGACGCTGCTGCGATAGACTTGGCCGCTGAGTGAGACCAATCCCCGACCGGCGTGGCTGGCCGGGGATTACACACGAAGGAGATCAGCATGATCATCCAGACCACGAACCTCTCCACGCCCCAGGCTGCGCAGCCCGAGGCGCGCGTTTCCAGTGCCGCGCCCGCCAAGCTGCCGGCCGCCGACGTGCCGTCAGTGCAGCCGGTCCAGCCCGCCTCAGCGGAAGCGGTGAAGCAGGCGGTGAGTGCGATCAATCAGGCCTTGCAGCAATCCAGCCGCAACCTCGAATTCAGTGTGGACAGCGATACCACTCAGACCGTGGTCCGGCTGTTCGACACCAGCACCGGTGAGCTGATCCGCCAGTATCCCTCGGAAGCGACCCTCGCCATTGCACGCGAAATCGAAGCCATGCAGCAGGGCCTGCTGCTGAAGCAGAAAGCCTGAACCGGGAGCCGACCATGGCCATCACGTCTTCCACGCAGACCGCATTCGATGTCCCCAAGCTCGTGTCGCAGTTGATGGCGGTCGAGCGCCGTCCCATCGACCAGCTCCAGACCCGGGTCAGCAGCCACGAAGCGAAGATTTCGTCGTGGGGCACCCTGAGCAGCCTGGTGTCGACTTTCCAGAGCGCCACCAAGACCCTCGGCGGCTCGCTCGAAAAGCTCGCCGCGACATCGTCCGACACCGGCGCCTTCACGGCGAGCGCCGCCAGCAACGCCGTACCCGGCAGCTACAGCGTCAGCGTGAACAAACTCGCCCAGGCGCAGAACCTGGTGGCGGCGGGTCAGGCCAGCAGCAGCACCGCCATCGGCGACGGCAGCGCCACCACCCTCACCTTCGAGTTCGGCACCATCAGCGGGGGCACGCTTACCGACGGCATCTACAGCGGCGCCAGCTTCACCGCCAACGGCAGCGGCCCCGCCAGCATCACCATCGACAGCAGCAACAACACCCTGGAAGGCATCCGCGACGCAATCAACGCCGCCAATCTGGGTGTCACCGCCACCCTGGTCAACGACGGCAGCACCACGCCCTACCGGCTCGCGCTGACCTCGACCAGCACCGGCGAGACGCAAAGCATGCGCATCTCCACCAGCGGAGGCGACGGCTCGATCGGTGCGTTGCTGAATTACGATCCGGCAGGCACGCAGAACCTCAGCCAGACCCAGGCTGCACAGAATGCGGCACTCAAGGTCAACGGCATCGCCATCACGAGTGCCACCAACACGGTGAGCGACGCGATCCAGGGCGTGACGCTCAGCCTCAAGAACACCACCGCCGCACCCGCCACGCTCGCGGTCGCGCGCGACACTGCGGCGATCACCGCCGCTGCGACAAGTTTCGTCGACGCCTACAACGCCATGGCGAGCCAGATGAAATCGCGCTTCGCCTACGGTAGCAAGACCACGGCAGCGGGGGCCCTCGCCGGCGACGGTACGCTGCGCACGATGCAGGAACAATTGCGCGGCATCTTCAATACACCGGCGACGGGGGGCACGCTGACCGCGCTCGCACAGGTCGGCATCAGCATGCAGAAGGATGGCTCGCTGGCGCTGGACAGCGGCAAGCTGACGAACGCCCTGGCAACGAACCACAGTGACGTCGTCAACCTGTTCAACTCACCAAGCGGCTTCGCCACCCGCTTCGATGCCTGGGCCAAGGAGACGGTCAATCCCGGGGGCCTCATCGACACGCGCACGACGAATCTGAAAAGCAACGTCAGCAACTTCAACACGGAAATCGACCGTCTGGAAAACCGGATGGCAGCGCTCGAACGGAAATACACCAAGGAATACACGAACCTGAACATGCTGCTGAGCAGCATGAACACCACCAGCACCTATCTGACCCAGCAGCTGAGCGGCAGCTCGACCAAATAGAAGAGGAGACCATCGCAATGTACGCCAATGCCCTCCACAGCGCCCAGGCCTACACCCATGTCGGCCTCGAAACGAACATTTTGGGGGCCAGCCCGCACCGACTGATCGTGTTGCTCTATGAAGGGGCCGAGCTGTCCATTCGCATGGCCATCAAGCACATCAACGACGGCGATCTGATGAAGAAATCCGCCGCCATCACCAAGGCCAGCAGCATCATTCACGACGGCTTGCGCGCGGCCCTCGACCCACATGGGGGGCCGATCAGCCAGCAACTCGATGCGCTGTACGATTACATGAACAAGCGCCTGATGCTCGCACATCTGCGCAACGACACCGTGCCGCTCGAAGAGGTACTTGGGCTGCTGCGCGAACTGCGCCACGCCTGGCAGCAAATCGGTGCCGTGCCCCAGCCCGCCCCCCTTCAACCCGTCGCCATCTGACCGGAGCCGCCATGACCAGCCACGAAATGCTCAATACCTATGAAACACTCACCGAGCTCACCGGCGTCATGCTCGATGCCGCGCGCCAGGGCGAGTGGGATCATCTGGCCGAACTGGAACAGCGCTGCCGCCGTCATGTGACCAGCCTGATGCAGGCGGCGCCGGCGACACTCAACGAATCCGAACAGCGTGCGCGTAACGCAAGCATCCGCGCCATCCTGCAGAACGACGCGGAAATCCGCGCCCTGGCCGAACCACGCCTGAACGAACTCCAGCAGCGTCTGCACGCAATCCGCGCAGGCCGCCACGGCACTCAGGCCTACGCCGCACAACGTATCTAAGCCCGCTACTCGTGTACCCTCAGCCCCTGCCTCGCGTCTTCGCCGTCCAGCCTGTGCTGGACGGGTTGCAACGCGACCAGGCGGGGCCGCGCGCGAGTTTCGCCTTCCAGCATCTGGCGCAGGGCCAGAAGCTCGCCGGCCAGGTCCTCTCGCAGGACAAGGGGATGTCGCTGGTCTCGGTCGCCGGTCAGACCGTGGCGATGCGCCTGCCCCCCGGCGTGGTGACGGGTGACACCCTGAAACTGAGCTTCGCAGGACACGTTCCGCAACCGGTTTTCCTGCTGGAAACGCCTGGCGCGGATGGGGCCGATGCGCCGCAACTCAGCCACACCGCACGCATGCTGAGCGAGGTCATGCAGCGCGTCCCCGAACGCACCCCCCCGACGCTGACGCCCCCCGCTCCCCTCCTTGACCACCCAACCGTGCATTCACCGGAACTGGCACTCGCACTGCGCACCGCACTGGTGCGCAGCGGGCTGTTCTACGAATCGCATCTCGCCAACTGGGTGGCCGGTCAGGATACGCTCGAAGGCCTGCTCCAGGAGCCGCAGAACCGTGCGTCCGCAACCGAATCGCGCGGTAGCGCGGCGTACCCCAGCGGCACATCGGAAAGCGCTGCGGGGAAGCCCGCCAATCCGCTGCACACCCTGATGACCCAGCAATTGCAGGTGCTCGAATCGCCCCAGTTCGTGTGGAAGGGCGAACTGTGGCCCGGCCAGCCGCTGGAATGGGCCCTGTCCCGCAGCGAGGACGAGGCACCGGGTGACGCCTCCCAGGCGTCGGCCAACAGCGAGGATGGAAGCTGGGAATCGACCCTGCGCATCACCCTGCCGCAGCTCGGCAGCCTGACACTGCACATCCGCCTCGACGCGCAGCAGAACTTCCGCATCCGCGTGGCGCCGGATGCACCCGATTCCATACCGCTGCTGCAATACCAGCAGGGACAGGTCCTGCAGCGCCTCGCCGATGCGGGTTGCGCGGTCCACAGTTTCCAGGTGACGCATGAACCTGCCGAGACCTGACCCGCAACGCGCCGCCGCGGCACTCGCCTACCACGAGGGCGATCTTGCTCCACGCGTCGTGGCCAAGGGCCGCGGCCTGCTGGCTGAACGCATCATCGAGCAGGCGCGCGCCTCCGGCGTGTACGTGCACGAGTCGCGCGAATTGCTCGCGCTCCTCATGCAGATCGATCTCGACAGCCACATTCCGCCGCAACTCTACATCGCCGTGGCCGAACTCCTCGCCTGGCTGTACCGCCTGGAACAGAGCGGCGAGCCATTGCCCGCAACACCACACCTTTGACCGCATGACGACAGCCGCCGCCCCCACACCCGCCGGTTCCAGCCACGACGACCTGCTCGCACGCTATGGCATCCGCTCACGCAAGGAAATCGTGTTCCTGCTGCGCCAGGTCCAGCAGCGCAAGCTGCTGGTGAACCTCGATCTGCCGAACAGTCGCCAGATTATCGTGACCTCGGTGCTTGCCGTAGACGAAGTCCATAACGCGGTCATCCTGGACAGTGCGCGTGGCGATGCGCTGAACCGCGAACTCCTGTCCGGCCCCGGCGCCGAATTCGTCACCCAGCTGGAAGGTGTGACCCTCTCTTTCTTCACGGGGGCGGTCACCTTCTGCGACTACGAAAAGCTGCCTGCCCTGCGCATCGCCCTGCCCAAGGCGCTGGTCCGGCTCCAGCGGCGCGAACATTTTCGCGTACCCATGCCCATTGCGCGCCCCGTGAAATGCATGGTGCCTCCGCAAGCCGAAGACGACGCCGAGTCGATCACCACGCATCTCGTCGACCTGAGCTGCGGCGGCGTCGCGCTGGCCGACATCGCCGGCCGCATCAGCCCCGACCCGGGCCGGCGTTTGCCCGATTGCCACATCCTGCTGCCGGAGGTCCCGCCCGTGGTCGCCACCCTGGAAATCCGCAACAGCGCCCAGATCCGCCTGCACAACGGCGCATTCCAGACGCGCCTGGGATGCCAGTTCATCAATCTGCCCAACGACATGGCGGCTCCACTCCAGCGCTTCGTGATGGAAATCGAACGCGCACGCCGCGCCAATCTTTAGAGCCGCCATCCACGACAACCAGGAGACACCTCATGCAAGCCATCCAGCAGGAAATCGACGAACGCACCCAACTGACCAGCTCGAACAAGCTGGAACTGCTGCTGTTCCGCCTCGGTCACGATCCGCAACTGGACCGCAGCGAGCTTTTCGGCATCAACGTGTTCAAGGTACGCGAGATCATTCCCATGCCGACGATCACCGCGGTGGCCGGCTCGCCACCCAACATGATGGGCGTAGTCGACCTGCGCGGGCAGATCCTGCCGGTGATCAATCTCTCTGCCGTCGCGGGCTGCACCCCGCGCGGTGGGCTCAACATCCTGCTCATCACCGAATACGCACGCACGACCCAGGCCTTCGCCGTCGAATCGGTCGAGGACATCGTGCGTCTCGACTGGCGTCAGGTTCTGTCGGCCGAAGGCAACGCTTCCAGCGGTATGGTCACCAGCATCGCGCGCCTCGACGGCGACAACAGCGACCGCCTCGCCCAGGTGCTCGATGTCGAGACCATCCTGCGCGAAGTCATGCCGTCCAACGAGCTCGCTGTTGATCCCGAAACCATCGGCCCCAAGGTGACCATCAAGCCCGGTACCGTCATCCTCGCCGCCGACGATTCCCTGATCGCGCGCACCATGATCGAGGAAGGCCTGACCGCAATGGGCCTGCCCTACATCATGTGCAAGACCGGCAAGGAAGCGTGGGAGCAGCTCCAGGCCCTCTCCGCCCAGGCCCAGAACGACGGAAAGCGCGTGCAGGATCGCGTGGCGCTGGTGCTGACCGACCTGGAAATGCCGGAAATGGACGGTTTCACCCTGACGCGCAACGTCAAGCAGGATCCGCGCTTCAGCTCGATCCCCGTGGTGATCCATTCCTCGCTCACCGGTGCTGCCAACGAGGCTCACGTCAAGAAAGTGGGTGCCGACGGCTACGTCGCCAAGTTCGTTGCGGAAGACCTCGCCCAGGCACTACGCCAGGCGCTCGCGGCGTAAAACAATTCCGCAGGAACCGTGTGTTCCTGCGGAACGCGGGACGCGGGACACCTATAAAAGTCGTCTGCCCTGGCACCCAGGGCGACGCTGAATGCGTCGAACGGATTATCCGATAGACCGTAGGTCGGACCTCAACCCGACAGTCGGGTTAAAACCCGACCTACAACCCGTTGATGCCGGATTGTCCATCAGGCGGCAGGAGGCCCGCTTGCGGACCGAATCCGGATCTCACTCGATGCAACGGCCCATTTCGCACCGCAAGGGAGACGCTGATTAATCCAGAAAAAAGCAGTTGAACCACAGAGAACACAGAGAACACAGAATAAAAACATGTGCTTGCATTCTTTCCATAGCTCACCCGCTGGGTGAGTCGAGATAAGCGCGGCAAATGTATGTTTTTCGGGTTCCTCTGTGTCTCTGTGCCTCTGTGGTGAGGAATTCAGGATGAATTGGTAACAGCCACGCACCCGCGCCTTTATGCTCTCCGGGTGCTCGCCGCGATTTTCAGACGGTGGAACCTCCACCCCATCGGGCCGAGGGCGGCCCTCCTACAACACCACTCCCCCTGTAGGAGCGGCGCCCTCGCCGCGATTTTCGGACGCCACAACCCTCACCCCATCGGGCCGGGGGCGGCCCTCCTGCAACCGCGTCCCCTATACGAGCACCCGCAAGGGGCGGGTGCGTGAGCCCGCGTGCCAGCGGGTGCGTAGCGGACTCGCCCGGCAGGTGAAGGTTGGTAAGGACGCAAAAGCCTGTATTCATGCGCGTTGGTGAGCGTATGAAACGGTCAACTGCGGTTTTTAGGATTATTCATCGGCTCCCTGGAGCCCTTCTGCGATTCCGATAATCGCCTGCAATGCCGGCCGGTCGATCTTCCCGTTCGCGTTCTTCGGCAGCGGATCGATGAGCGTCACGCGCCGCGGCACCATGTAGGCCGGCACGATTGCGGCGACCTGCTTCAGCAGGTCTTCGGGGGCCACGGCCGCATGCGTGGCGGCGAAGGCGAGGATCTGCCCCAGGCCGTCGCCGAGTCGCTGATAGATGACGGCGCATTCCTTGACCGCCGACAGGCTGTTGAACGCGGCCTCGATCTCCTCCAGCTCGATGCGATAGCCCATGTGCTTGATCTGGTAGTCGGCACGCCCCCTGAAATGCAGCCAGCCCTTCGCATCGCGCTGCACCAGGTCACCGGTACGGTAGCCGATGTCGGTATAGCGCATGTGCTGCGGGTTCTGCACGAAGGCCCGCGCGGTGCGCTCGGGATCGTTGTAATAGCCCAGTCCCACCTGCGGGCCGCGCAGAAAGAGCTCACCGAAGTCGGGATTGCTCCCGTCGAGTGGCAGGATCTCATAATCGAAATTCTCGGCGAGCAAGCCGAGTGGCGCGAGACCCTGCATGTCGTCGAAATCGGCCGTACGGATGGCATGCGCGGAGCAGATGCAGGTGCACTCGGTGGGACCGTAGACATTCTCCAGTTCAGCGCGCTCACCGAACAGCTCGTACAGTTGGCGCAGCTTGCTCTTGGGGAAACCCTCGCCGCCGAAGATGATCTTGCGTATTGCGGGGAAGTCCGTCGCCGCAAGCGCACGCGTGGTGAGCAGATAAACGAGCAGCGAGGGCACCGAGAACCAGATCGTGCATCCGGCCTCGTTGACGAGGCGCACCAGCCGGCGCGTATCGCGCACCTGTTCGGCGCTGACGGGCATCAACGCGGCACCGGAGAACAGCGCCGAGTAGAAGTCGAACACCGAGTTGTCGAAGTAGATCGGGTTGACGTTGGTCAGCACGTCTTCCGGCGTGATCCCGAAGCGGTGCTGTGCCCAGGCGATGAAACCGAGCAGGTTGGCATGCGACATGACCGCGCCCTTGGGCATGCCGGTCGAGCCGGAAGTGAACATGATGTAGGCGGGATGGCTGCCGCTGAAATGCGCGTCGGGGGGTGCTTCTGCGTCCTCCGGCAGCGCGTGCAGATGCAGCACTTTGTCATAGCCTTCGGCAGCGAATTCGCGCGCGAACGGCAACGCAGCGAAGGCGTTGACGACCAGCCGCGGGCGGCAGGTGGCGAAAATGCGGTGCAGGCGCTCCCACGGGCTGTCGGGGTCGAGATTGACGTAAACCACGCCGAGCCGCAGGCACGCCAGCATCGCTGCATAGGCGGCGGGCGACTTGTCATGGAAGAACACGGCGACCTCGCCCGACCGCAGACCCTGTCCATGGATCGCGGCGACGACGCGGTCGGCGAGGCGGTTCAGTTCAGCGTAGCTGACGCGCTCGCCGGTCTCCGGGTAGAGCAACGCCGGACGCCCGGCGTGGCGCGCGACGATGTCACCGAAAGCGCGGCCGAGTGTGGTGACGTACGGCATCGGATGCCTCAGAGCACCAGCCCACCGTCGACCTCGAGTACAGTGCCGGTAAGGTAGTCGTTCTCGATGGCGTGGCGCACGGCGAGGTAGAGGGATTCGAGCTCGCCCAGGCGGCGCAGCGGAATCTGCTGCTGCAGGCGCGTGAGGACGGCTTCGCTCAGCGCGGCGCGGGTCGACGGCGTGTCGAAGAAGCCGGGGGCGATGGCGACAAAGCGCAGGCCCATCGCACCGAGTTCCTTGGCCCAGGTGCAGGTGAGCGCGTTCACCCCGGCCTTGGCGGCGGCGTAGGCCGATTGCCCCGCGTTGCCGCCGGCGGCGATCGAGCTGATCGAGATCACCACGCCCTTGATGCGTTTCGCGAGCATGCGCTCGACGACGCGGCTGGTCACAAAAAACACGGAATCGAGATCGGTGGCGATCACGCGCCGCCAGGCTTCCCGCGAATGCACCTTGTCGCCACGCGACAGCAGATTGACCAGCGGCTCGCTGTGGATGACGCCAGCGTTGTTGACGAGCACATCGGGCTCGAAGCCGGTATCGAAGAGATTTTGCAGCGCGCCATCGACCGCCGCCGCATCACTGACGTCGCAGGATACGGCGCGGACCTTGCCGCCCGCCGCGTCGGCGAGTTCGGCGCAGCGTGCGGCGTCGAGCTCCAGCACCGCGATCTCGGCGCCGTCCGCGAGCAGGCGCTCGACCAGGTGGCGACCGATGCCGGAGCCGCCGCCGGTGACCAGTACGCGCGCACCTTCGAGCTTCATGGCTGCACTCCGTGCCGCTGCAGCGTGGCGCGGATATCGCCGACCGAACGCAGATCGGCAATCTCGTCGCCGCTGAACTGGATCGCGTAATCCTGCTCCAGGCGAACGATCAGCATCATGTGAGAGAGGGAATCCCAGGTCGGAATGTCGCTCAGGGCGAGGGGGTCGGCGACGGAGGCTTCCGGCAGGGTGAATGTCTCGGCTATGATTTTTTCCAGGCTCATGGCGATTTTTTGTCGTACGCGGGGATTGAAGCAAGGGCCCTTGCAAATGTATGCTGTCAGACGAAGTGTCACCCAAACCCGCAACGGTCATCAAGTTTTTTGACTTCCCGCCGAAGATCGGGCCATGCGCACTGACGGACGCACCTCTTTGAAACTTATGAAACCAAAAAATCCATTGGAACATCTGTGCGTGGCAAATCAACGGGATGTAGGTCGGGCTTCAGCCCGACATGTCGGGCTGAAGCCCGACCTACGGTCTATTGGATAATCCGGGATGAAACCACTTATTCTTTTTGGATCGGGCAAGATCGCAGAAGTAGCTCTGTACTTCTTTACGCATCATAGCGATCGGGAAGTCGTGGCCTGCACCGTGGATCGCGCGTACGCCCCGGGGCCGGAATGGCAAGGCCTGCCCGCCGTGCCTTTCGACGAGATCACCCGCCGCTTCCCGCCGCACACGCACGACATGTTCGTGGCGCTCGGCTATCAGGACATGAACGCCTTGCGCGCGGACAGGTGCGCCCAGGCGCGCGAGCTCGGCTATACGCTGGTTTCCTACGTACATCCCGACTCCGGTTTGCCCGTGGACTGCGTGCATGGCGACAACTGCTTCATCATGAATCAGGCGCTGATCCATCCCCGCGTCGTCCTGGGCAACAACGTGTTCGTGTGGAGTGGCGCCATGGTGGGGCATCACTCGTCGATCGGCGACAATTGCTGGCTCACGTCCTGCGCCAACATCTCCGGTGTGGTCCAGACCGGCAGAAACTGCTTCTTTGCCGTCAACGCCACCGTCGGCCACGGTATCACACTGGGCAACGAGTGCTTCATCGGCGCCAATGCATTGGTCACGAAGAATGCCCGTGACGGCGAGGTTTTCATCGCCGAAAGCACCAAACCGTTCCGCCTGGACAGCCGGCAGTTCTTGCGCATGTCCCGATTCGCCGATTTATGAGTGAAGCTGTTGACAGCATAGAACTGCCCGTCTATCCGCAAGATTATGCATTGCAGACCCAACGCCTGCGGCTGCACGCCTTGTCGGAAAGCGACGAAGCGGGACTATGGCCACTCGTATCCGACAGCCGGCTGACTCCTTTTCTCGCATGGGAACCGCACCGCTCGATCGAAGAAACGAGAGGCATGGTCGCAGCCCTGGTCGACGCACAGCGCGAGGGTCGAGGGTTCCACTGGGCCGTAAGCTACGACCAGCAGATTATCGGGCTCGTTTCGCTGATCGACGTGCGCCGGCGCCACCGTAGTTGGACGCTGAACCGGGCCGAACTCGCCTACTGGATCGGCCTGCCGTATCAAGGACGCGGTTACGCGACGGAGGCTGCCGTCGCCGTGACCGAATTCGGGTTCGGCGTGCTGCATCTACACAAGATTCGTGTCTACCATGCTGCGGACAACCCCGCTTCCGGTCGAACCATAGACAAGCTGGGATTTCGTTTTGTTGGGGAAGAACGAGACGCTTTCCAGAAAGACGGCGTCTGGCACCATTTACGCCATTTCGAACTACTGTCCCGGGAATGGGCAGAAACAAAGGGAATTTCGACGCCGTGAAAGAAAACGCACTGGAAGTCTATCGATGCCCCATCACCGGCGAGCGGTTGCATCTGGATGCCGCTGAAAAGCACGGAGATGAAGTTGTCAGGGGTGTTCTGCTCGCAAGGGATCAGCGTTATGTCGTGGAGGGGGACATGCCTGTCTTCCTGCGCACCGAACAACTGACTGGGACGGCACATTTTGCCCGCAACTACTATGCCTCCATCGCTGAGACGTACGACGACTATGTCCATGTCACCTTTGATCTCTACAACGAGAGCGAACGCGAGGTGCGGCTCGGGCTAATCGAGCTGCTCAACCTGAACCGGCGTAGCAAAGTATTGGAGATATCGGCAGGGACCGGGAAAGATTCGGAGCTCATCCTGGATAACCTTGATGCTGATGGGGAACTCTGGTTGCTGGATTTGTCCTCCGACATGCTGGCGCACGCGAAAGAGAAGATCGCCAGGTATCCCGCGCGGACCGAAGCCGCGGTCGGCGATGCCTGCCATCTGCCGTATGCCGACAATTACTTCGATGCCTTGTATTGCTTTGCCGGCATCGGACATTTCACGGACCAGCGGATGGCGCTGAAAGAAATGGCACGAGTGGTGCACCCCGGCGGCAAGGTAGTGTTTGCCGAGAAGAACGTTCCGCCGTGGCTAAGGGATACCGAATACGGAAAAATTCTCATTAACAACAACCCGATGTTCGCGGACGAAAACCCCCTGGCACTACTCCCGGTCGAGGCGCGAAACGCGGGAATTCGATGGATCCTCGGCAATGTTCACTACGTCGTCGACTACACGGTAGGCGAGGGGGAACCCACAGGAAACTTTGATCTGGTGTTACCCGGCCATCGCGGCGGATCCTTCAATACGCGGTATTTCGGGAAGCTCGAAGGCGTGAGTGCAGAGGCAAAAGCCCTGTACGAAAAAGCGGCCAGAAAGAGAGAGATGAGCCTGTATCAATGGCTGGACTCGACCGTCAGGGAGAAAGCTCTGAAGGATCTGAGCGAGGATTGATTCCGATGCATTGGGAAAAGAAAGGCCACATCTTCGCCCCTTCACCCACGAGCTGGATGCACGCCTATGCGCAGGTCCCGACGCCACTTGTATTTGACGACTTTATTCGGATCTATTTTGGCTGCCGCCCGGAAACCGAAGACGGCCTCCCGGTCTCCCAGATCGGCTTCATTGACGTGGCAAGGAACAAGCCGGCCGAAATCCTGCATTACGCCGAAAAGCCTGTTTTGGCTCTTGGTTCAAAGGGATGTTTCGACGAGTTCGGCTTGCACCCCATTTCGACGATTCGCGTCGGAGACGAAATCTGGCTTTATTACGTCGGGTGGACACGGATGCAATCCGTGCCGTTCAATCGCGCGATCGGGCTGGCAATCAGCAGGGACGGCGGCAACAGCTTCGAGCGTTATTCGAGAGGGCCCATATTGGGTGCATCGCATCATGAGCCCTACCTCCAGCAGGGGCCGCACGTAAAAATCATCGCGGGGCGATGGCATATGTGGTATCTGACCGGGACCAACTGGATCCCTGATGCCGATGGCCGCATGGAGGCAATATATCGGATCGCCCACGCCACCTCGGATGACGGGATACACTGGAACCGGGACGGAAGACCTGTCATCGAATCCCGCATGGAACACGAGTGCCACGCCGGGCAGGCCGTTATTTTCAGGGACGGCCTGTGGCACATGTGGTTCTCCTATCGGCGCGGGCTACAGTTTAGGAACGCCGATGGCGGCTATCGTATCGGCTATGCGAGCTCCGAGGATCTCGAAAACTGGCAACGCGACGATTCCAAATGCGGAATCTCGGTTTCCGAGGACGGCTGGGATGCGGAAATGATTTGCTACCCTAATGTCGTTGAGGTCGATCAAAGAACCCTCATGTTCTATTGTGGCAATTACTTTGGCAGAGCGGGTTTTGGCTATGCAGAACTTAGCGACACTTGAGGTCCGAATATTTGCCACAGCCGGTGCCCTGCCCTGATGCCTCGAGCACTACCCGTGCAGATCAAGCTTCATAAAAACCAGGTCGGCTCTCACAATAAAGCCTCTGCACATCGCCTCGTTTCCCGGCCACAATGTCTCATCCGCGGAATCTTACGAACAGTGCCTTTCCGCAAATGAACGCGCGCTCGATGTCCGGGGCGCGCGCGTTCAGCAAGGCATCTCCCACCCGGCGTGGCCCGTCTCCGTGTGCCCACAGGTAATCATCCAAGATCAGCCAGCCATCCTGGGTCAGCAGCGACAGCCATAATTCGCAGTCCTGCTTCACTTGCGCATAGTCGTGATTGCCGTCGATGTGGATGACTGCGATTTTCCCCTGATAGTCCACGCGTCCGAACTGCCGACTCACAACCGTTCGGTTTTTTCGGAACATCTCGAACCCCTCGGCGGACTCCAGGCGTAGGTAGTTAAAGCTGCCCAAACCGATCGGCAGCGTGTTGACCACGAAATCCAGCGGCAGCGTCTCGTATTCCCGCTGACCAATCATGTGCATCCGAACCGCGTCCGGCGAATCGTGCTGCGTCGCGGCCCGGGATTCCCAGGGGTCGACGCAGAGAACGTTCCCGATCCGGTAACGCCTCGCCAGAAAAGCCAGTACCGATGCGGACCTGCCCACCAACGAACCGATCTCGACGACGTCCCCCTTTGGGGCGCTTGAAAAGATCGCCATCATCGCCGCCATCTTGTGTTCGTTCGATTCACCGTAAATCTTGCCGGCCATGCGGAATATCGCCGCGATCTCGAGGTTGTCCAGATCGCTTGTGCCACCAGCACATTGGTCAATGAAGGTCCGGTAGCTCGCCACCTTGTCCATCAGGCGGTTGAAGCGCCCCATTTCCCGCTTGATGGGGGACTCACCGATCAGGTGTATCGCCAGTTGCTTCTCGGCAATGAATCGGCTCAACCAGGAATGCACCGCCGCAACCGGCGCGTACACGCGGGTGATGTGGCATCTTCGGACCAGCTCCAGGAAAGTATCGGGAAAGGACGCTTCGTGCACATAGGGCAGCATGGCCAGTTCACCCAGTTCAGGAGCGCATTCCATACCGCGCTCGGACGACGCGGCAATCACCTTCTCGCCGCGCTCCCGCGCGGCCTCGACGTATTCCTGGCCGTCAGGATGAGTGGCGGGAAAGACCAGGACCGCCGGCACGGACGGGGCACTTTCGATTGATCGATGCATGTTCATTGGTCGCTTGAAACCAGCTCGTTTTCGTGGAGGAGTTTCTTCACTGCGGAGACCTCGTTGAACATCAGCACATCCAGGATCGAGAGCCAAGGCACATGCGTATCGTGTCCCTGAGCGTACATGATCGGGCGCGGGCGCAGGAAGCGGAGCGACACGAGCCGCTCGGAGAATCTGGAAGAATCATAGAGTTTCATACCGCCAATCGCGTTGACGTAGACACTCGCCCGTTCCCGCCGGCAAATATCCAGAATGCGGTCCTGTCCTTTGAGTTGCGCATTGTCGTAGATACGCGAGCTATCCACGATTTCCACATCCAACGACAGATAGCGTGCAATCTCACGGATGCTATGCAGCAGGAACGCATCGAGCCGCGACGACGGATAATTGATCAGGCGCTCCACGAGTGCGGACACCTCCGCATAGCAAGGTGCTTTTCGGTAGGCGTGCCGGATGGTGCGCAACAATTTCTCCCGCCAGGCCTGGGCATCATCAAGCTCGATCTCGCAGATCAATCTGTTCTGGCTGGCACCACGTAACGGGACGGTAAAGGTGTGCACGGTACCGTTCACCAGCAGGTGGTTCCTGTTGATCCACCCGCGATTGATGTAGTTCACATCGTCAAGAACAACGAATTTGTCCACGGCGGTCATCAGCTGAAAATAGCCGATATAAGGCAGAAAATAAGGCTGCATGATGGCGAGCCTTTTCATTCAATCGGCCTCCACGACCACCCGAAGAACGAGATCCACCTGATCTTCCGACAGGCCGGGATGGATCGGCAGACAGATCACCCGTTCCGCCGCGGCTTTCGCCACCGGCAGGTTCTCCGGTGCCGCCGACGGCATGCCGCGATACATCGGAAAATCGCTGATCAGGGGATAGAAATAGCGGCGTGCGTAAATGCCATGCTCGCGCAGCCGCTCGTAGAGGGTGTCGCGGCTGAGCGGATATTCGGGGCCCACCAGGATCGGGAAATAGGCGTAATTGGCACGTCCTTCGCGCACGGGCAGGCACGTGATCCCCTTTACGTCCGCGAGTGCCGCACGGTAGCGCGCATCGATCGTCTGGCGCTTGTGCAGCGCGGCGTCGATGCCCTGCAATTGCAACAGGCCGAAAGCCGCCATGATCTCGCTCATCTTGCCGTTGATGCCGGGTGCGACCACCGTCACTTCGTCGACGAAGCCGAAATTCTTCAGGTGATCGATGCGCTGCTTGGTCTTCGCATCGTGGCAGACGATGGCGCCTCCCTCGAAGGTGTTGAACACCTTGGTGGCATGGAAGCTCAGCACCGACAGGTCGCCATGATTGAGAATGTTGCCGTCCTGACCATGCACCCCGAAGGCATGGGCGGCATCGTAGATGACCTTCAGTCCATAGTTATCGGCGATTTTCTGGATGCGTTCGACCTCGCACGGATGGCCATAGCAATGTACCGGCATGATGGCCGTGGTGTGCGGCGTGATCGCGGCCTCGATGCGGTCGGGATCGAGGTTCAGGGTAACGGGATCGATATCGACGAACACCGGGCGGATGCCGTTCCACAACAGCGAATGCGCGGTGGCTACGAAAGAGTACGGCGTGGTGATGACCTCGCCGGTGATGCGCAGCGCCTGCAGCGCGGTCACCAGCGCCAGGGTGCCGTTGGTGAACAGCGCAATCTGCGAGACACCGAGATAGTCACGCAGCGCCTGTTCCAGTTGCTGGTGAAACGGCCCGCTGTTGGTGAGCTGCCTGCTCTCCCAGATTTGTTCCAGGTAGGGAATGAACGCATCGAGCGGCGGCAGCACCGGCTGCGTCACGAGAATTTTCCGGGATTCCGTCGGCGGCATCATGCGCCACTCCCCGGTGCGATACAGGCAGCGTCGTCGAGCGAGACCTCGAACGACTCGGTGGGCAACCCGGCACAGCAGCGTTGCCACATGATGCGCAGCGCACTCGCCACCCCCTCGGCGACGACCGCAGGCTGCCCTCGGGCCGACCGCATGAAACGTTCGCGCAAACCGGCGCGGATTTCGGCCAACTCGTCGCGCCGCTCCGACCACGACATGCCCTTGGCGAGGAAATCCGCCACATCGTGCGCGACGAAGTCGCCGAGTCCCACGTTGCCGAGAATCGCGGCACCGGACCGACCCGCCACGGTGTCGCCGGCCAGCGTGAGCGTCGGCACCCCCATCCACAAGGCGTGCAGCGTTGTGGTGCCGTTGTTGTAGGGGAAAGTGTCCAGACAGATGTCCACCTGCCGGTGCAGATCGAGATAGCTCGACATGTCGCAGCGCCGATGCAGAACGAGGCGTCCGGTTTCCACGCCTTCGGCGCTGAACCAGTCGAGCAGCGAACCGCAGGCGTCCACGTCGGGCATACCCCCCAGCACCATCCGTGCATCCGGCAGCGCGCGCAACAGCGCCGCCCACAGCGTGACGGACTTGCGGCTGATCTTGTCAGGCCGCGCGAAACTGGCAAAGCTCATGTAGCCCCTGACACCCGCCGGCAGCTCGCCGACCGGCGGCGCATCCGGATGCGCCAGGAACGGCGCCGCCGCCGGCAGATGGACGAGCTTTTCGCTGAACTGGCCGTCGAACCGGCCGGGCGGCAGATGGAAGCGGTCGGTAAAGCAATAATCGACCGACCGCAACCCCGTCGTGCCGGGATAACCCATCCAGGTCGCCTGGATCGGCGCCGGTTTGCGCGCAAACACTGGCAGTCGGTTGGCTGCGGTATGTCCCGACAGGTCGATGAGGATGTCGATGCCATCCTTGCGAATGGCATCGACAAGCTCGGCATCCGGCAGCGTGGCCACCACGTTCCATTGCGCGAAATGTCCGCGCAGACGCGCGGTCGTCTCGTCGTTGACGAGATTGTTGTAGTACGCATGCAGCGTGAAACGCGCATCGCCCGCCAATTGCGCCAGCACCGGCTCGATGAAGTTCGCCACCGGGTGTCTGTTGAAGTCGGCCGAGACGAATCCCACGTTCAGCTGGCGCATGGGGTCGCGATTTCTTTCCGGCACACCCTGTCCGCTTTCAGGATCGCGCTCGAAGCGCTGCGCGTAACGCAGGTGTTCGGCAAACAGCGCGGGGGCATCGAGGCAATCGTTGAGGCTGAGAAAATACAGGAGATTGCTGTGCAGGGCCGCATCATCCGGCAAGCGTTGCTGCGCACCGCGAAAACACGCCTCCGCCTCGTCGACACGCCCAAGTCCCGCGAGCACGGTGCCCAGGTTTCCGAGGACGCCAGGATTATCCGGCATTTTTTCCAGAACCCGCCTGAGGCAGTCCTCCGCTTCTCCAAGCGCTCCCGCGTCCATAAGCGTGAGCCCAAGCTCGTTCAGCGCGCCCATATTGTCGTCCGGGCGCAGCGCGAGCGCCCGGCGCAGACTCGCTTCCGCCTCGTCGAAACGTCTCAGCTTGCGCAGCAGCCGGCCCAGATTGAAGTGAATTCCGGCCTCCTCGGGAACGATCTCCAGGGCGCGGCGGAAACACGTCTCGGCTTCGCGCAGCTGCCCTCGCACGTAATGGATGCTGCCGCGACGCTCGTGCGCGCGCGCGTCCTCGGAGTCGAGCAGCAGCGCGAACTGGAAATGCGTGTCCGCTTCATCGAGATGGCCCTGTTCCTGCAATGCCACACCCAGACTGGTGTGCACGGACGCGCGATCGGGATCGATGCGCAGCGCCTGACGAAAGTGCTGTTCCGCCTCGTCCAGGCGGCCCAGGCGATACAGCGCGATCCCCAGGTTGTCGTGCGTGCTGGCGTTGTCCGCATCGAGCCGCAGCGCCTGCTCTAAGCATGACACGGCCTCCTCCAGCCTGCCCTGTTCGACATGCACGGCGCCAAGATTGCCGTGCGCGGCCACGCAGCCCGGATTGCCGAGAAGCACGCTGCGCAGCGCCTCTTCGGCCTCGGCCAGGCGCCCACGGCGCGTCAGCACGGCAGCGAGGTTGAGGCGCGCGTCGGCGTATGCGGGGTCGATTTCCAGCGCGCGCCGGTAGGCCGCCTCCGCCTCGTCCAGCCGCTCCCGTTGCTGCAGCACCACACCGAGGTTGTGATGCGATTCGACGTCATCCGGCCGCAGTTCGACGGCTCGAAGCAGGGCGGCGAGCGCCTCTTCGTTCCTGCCGAGCAGCTTGTGGGCCACGCCCAGAATCTTCCACGCGAAATCATGGTCCGGAAAACGCGCGCTCATCCGCTGCGCGCGCTCCACGACGTCCGCGTAGCGTCCAGCACGGAAGGATTCGATGACGGCATCCATTGCCGCCTGCTCGGGGCCGGCACCGGGCACGGCGGGACCGTCCCCTTCCCCACCCTCGAAACGCGCCAGCAAGGCATCCACGCCCTCGCCTTTCAGTCCCTGGCGCCGCGCGTGCGCCAGCATAGCGCGCGCATCATCCTGGTGGCCGGCGCGGAACAGCGCATCGATGTAACTCAGCCAGTACTGGCCATTCGCCGGGTCGGCGTCCAGCGCAGCCGCCAGATGGCCCAGACCTGCCGCCGCCTCGCCCGCTTCGAGCGCGATGATCCCGAGTTGGTGATTCGCCTGTGCATGACCAGGCTCGGTTTCCAGGATGCGCTGGTAAAGGCGCACCGCCTCGAACAGGCGCCCTGCTCGTTCGTGTTCGCGCGCCTGCGACAGCATGGCGCCGGATTCGGCTTCCTGCGGAACGGCGACATCGGACATGGTCTGGCCTCATGAGTGGAGTCTCCAGCCCATTATGGCCGCCATCCACTGCCTCGAAGCGCGGAAAAGCCCGGTTTTAGCTGCCTATTTCCCGTCTCAGGCCCTGGATTGCTGCCGCCGCACGCGATCGGCCCACACCGCCGCTTCCACACGCGAGCGCAGGTTCAGCTTCTTCAGCACGTGCTTCACGTGAACCTTGACGGTGCCTTCCGCGATGCCCATGTCGCGCGCGATGAGCTTGTTGCTCTTGCCGTCGATCAGGTGTTCGAGAATGCGTGCCTCCTGGTCGGTCAGCCCCGCCTCGGCAGGAGTCGCCGGGCGGCTTTTCTCGCGCAGCGTGTTGACCAGAAGTTGGGTGAGACGCTCGCTGATCGCGATCTTGCCGTGCGCGGCCTCGACGATCTGCCGCATGAGGTCTTCCGGTTCCATGTCCTTCAGCAGATAACCGTCGGCACCTGCCTGTAGAGCGGCCATCAGATCGTCCGCCTGATCCGACACGGTGAGCATGACGATGCGCGAATCGATCCCCGCCGCCTTCAGCGCACGCAACACGTCCACTCCGTTCATGTCCTTCATGTTGAGGTCGAGCAGGATCATGTCGGGTTGCAGGGTCACCGCCAGCGCGATGCCCTCGCGCCCGCTCGGCGCCTCGCCGACGAAGCGGAATTCCGGCGCGGCCTGGATCAGCTGGATCACGCCCTTGCGGAACAGCGGATGGTCGTCGACGATGAGTAGGGTCTGCGGATCGAGCGTGGGCATGGCGTCAGTTTATCGCGGCCGGTTCGGAAAGCGGCGGGTTTGCGCCCTGGCTGACCGGCACGAAATCAAGCATAACGCGCACGCCGCGTTGCGCCAGGTTCTCCACGCGCACCCGGCCGCCGAGCTGCTTCGCCCGCTCCTCCATGATGGTCAGGCCATAGTGGTGCGCACCGGCGCTGCCGCCGAGCCCGACGCCGTCGTCGCTGACACTGGCCGACACGCTGCCGTCGCCGTTGCACACCATCCTCACCTCGGCACGGGTGGCGCACGCGTGGTTGATGACGTTGGACAGCGCCTCGCGCACGATTTGCAGTGTATGGATTTCCTCGTTGGGGCTCAGCCGGCAACCCGCCATGGCAAGGTCCAGTTCAACGGGAATGCCGCCGCGCGCGGAAAACTCGGCCACGGTGTTGGTCAGCGCATCGGCGAGACCCTCGCCCTCGATGCGCAGGCGGAAGGTGGTCAGCAGTTCGCGCAACTGGCGATAAGCGCTGTTCAGGCCCTCGCGCAGTTCCGCCAGCACCTCGCTCGCATCGTCCCCCGCGCCGGAGCGTTCGACCAGCGGTTTGAGGCGGCTCACCTGTATTTTCATGTAGGCGAGCGATTGCGCGAGCGAATCATGCAGCTCGCGCGCCAGTGCGGCACGTTCCTCCAGCAGCGACAGGCGGCGGCTCTGTTCCGCCCGGCGCGCGGTGCCGATGGCGGTGCCGATGTGGCGCGATAGTGCTTCGAGCAACTGGGTCTGCCACGCTTCCAGCTCCCTGCCTTCGGGCATCTCCAGTTGCAGCACGCCATATTGCTGCTCGGCGTCGGCCAGCGGCAGCGACAGCAGGCGCGTGCCGTTCTTCAGAGGATGCATGGACAGCGCGCGATTCGACAGGCATTCGACACAGTTGCTCAGACCGCATACGTAGCGCTCGCCGCGGTGCGGGTCGAAGGTGGAGGCAATCACGTGCGCCTGCGTGCCGCCGGTCTCGATCATGCAGGCCAGACCGTGGCCGATGCCGAGCACGTTTTCCATGTCGCGCAGCAGGATGGCATAGGTGTCGGGCGACACCGGTCCGTTGTACAGGCGCGCGATCGAGTGATAGAGCAGCTCCAGCGAACGGTTGGCGATGGTCAGCTCCGCGGTCTTCTCTTCCACGCGCGCCTCGAGGTTCTGATACATCCTGGACAGATCCTCCGCCATCAGATTGAACGCCTGGCCCAGGCGTCCCAGTTCGTCGCTGCCGGTGTGTTCGGTGCGCACCCCGAGATTGCCGCGACCGACGCTGGCCGCCACCGCGAGCAGGTCGCGCAGCGGCAGCAGCAGGTCATTGCGCACGAGATAGAGCATAAGGATACCGACCAGCACGGTCAGTGCGAGCGCCGCGCCGAGAATCATCCGCAACACCAGGATGCGCGCCTCGGTGTCTCCTTCGATCTGCTTGACCAGCTTGTTGAGCTCGTCGACGAAGGCCGGCACTTCCGTCGAAATCAGCGCGTCGTCGTGCGGTCCGCCCGCGGCCAGCGCCAGGAAGCCTGGCTTGATGCGCGTCTGCCAGGCGGTATCCACCGCCCGGTAGCGTACGAGCAATTCCGTCTCCGTGCGTTTGGGCAGGACGGCGGTGATGCGGGGGTCCTTCAGCGTCTTCTCGAAATACTCGACCACGGTGCGGAGGTCTTCCAGAGCGTGCGACTGGCCCGGCAGGCGCGCCCGCAGCGCGAGACCGACCATCTGGTGCGAGCGCATGCGCAGGCTGCCGGCCAGGTTGGTGGCTTCGCCACTGCCCTGCGCCGACTCCGCGATGATCCCCGAACTGGCCATGCCGAGAATCGCGATGCCGACGATGAGTATCAGCGCCCCCCCCATCTTCAGCAACAGGGAGTGCTGCAGGAATCCGCTACGTTCGTTCATGTCACGTTTCTCGCCGGAAGACGCGCGCCTGGGGATGCGCGCACCCGCATTTTCGCGCATCGCATCCGCGGCGCGTCGCAATGGCACAACATTTCCAGCCGCCGAACTCGGATAATTTTGTCGGGTTCTTGACCCAAATCAAGATTTCGCCGGGAAATCTTTGCTACAGTACGCGGGTGCGACAAATTGTCGCGGAGACTGGAGGAGGCAGCCCCTCCACCCATGGCGCGCCGGATCGTCGGGTGCCATGGATCCGGATCAACGACGCTGGGTTTTTTCTGACATCAAAGGGAGGCAATTTACCATGAACCAGGACGACATCAAGAACCCCGACGAGCTGCCCGACCTGGGCCGTCGCAAATTCCTCAATACCGCCGCGCTGGTGGGTCTTTCCGGCGCCGGCCTGTCCGTCGGCCTGTCCGCCTGCAAGAAGAAGGACGAAGCAGGCACGGCCGGTACGGCCGCTGCCCCGGCCGCGCACGGTGAGGTCGCGGAGTTCGGCAAGTACGAAGTGCCGCCCGGCCAGCTTGACGAGTATTACTCGTTCTCCAGCGGCGGCCATTCCGGCGAGGTCCGCATTTACGGCATCCCGTCGGGCCGCGAGCTGAAGCGCATCCCCGTTTTCAACATGGACTGCCTGGTCGGCTGGGGCGTCACCAACGAATCCAAGGCCATCCTCGGCACCAAGCCCAACGGCACACCCAAGTACACCACCGGTGACACCCACCACGTCCACCAGACCTACAAGGACGGCACGTACGACGGCAAGTACATGTTCGTCAACGACAAGATCCACAGCCGTCTGGCGCGCGTTCGCATGGATACCATGGAGTGCGACAAGATTCTCGAGCTGCCCAACGTACAGGGCTTCCATGGCACCTTCACCGACAAGCGCGACCCGGTCAATCCCGACATCAACTACACCACGCGCGTGTTCTGCGGTTCGGAATTCTCGGTGCCGCTGCCCAATGACGGCCGCGACGTAAACGATCCGAGCAAGTACAAGTCCCTGTTCACCTGCGTCGATTCCGAATCCATGGAACCGCGCTGGCAGGTGTTCATCGACGGCAACTGCGACCTCGTCGCCTCGTCCTACGACGGCAAGCTGGCGGCGACCAACCAGTACAACACCGAGATGGGCATCCATTACGAAGACATGATGGCGGCGGAAATGGACGCCTGCCTGTTCTTCAACGTGGCCCGCATCGAGGAAGCGGTCAAGGCTGGCAAGTTCACCACCATCGCCGGCTCCAAGGTGCCCGTGGTGGATGGCACCAAGGCCGCCAATACCGACCCGAAGACGGCACTGACCTGCTACGTGCCGATTCCGAAGAACCCCCACGGCGTGAACATCAGCCCGGACGGCAAGTACTACGCCTGTTCGGGAAAGCTGTCGCCCACCGCATCGGTGATCGAGCATGCACTCGTGCTGAAGTGGTTCGACGGCGAGTTGGCCAATCCGCGCGACGCCGTCGTCGGCGAACCTGAAATCGGCCTCGGCCCGCTCCACACCGGTTTTGACAACAAGGGCAACGCCTACACCACACTGTTCCTCGACAGCCAGATCGTGAAGTGGAACGTCGAAGCCGCGATCAAGGCCTTCAAGGGCGACAAGAACGTCAAGGTGGTGCTCGATCGCGTCGACGTGCATTATCAGCCGGGCCACGGTTTCACCTCGATGGGCGAAACCAGGGAATCGGACGGCAAGTACTTCATCTCCGACAACAAGTTCTCCAAGGACCGCTTCCTGCCCGTCGGCCCGCTGCACGCCGAAACCGCGCAGCTCATCGACATCAGTGGTGACAAGATGAAGCTGGTGGCCGACCACTCGGTCTACTCGGAGCCGCACGACTCGATCATCGTCCGCCGCGACATCATCAAGACGCGCCAGATCTACAACCTGGACGACTTCCCGCACGCGGTGAAGGATCCGAAGGATTCGGGCGTGTTCCGCAATGGCAAGAAGGTGACGGTCAAGCTGATCAGCCAGGCCCCGGCGTTCAGCCTGCGCGAGTTCACGGTCAAGAAGGGCGACGAGGTCACCGTCATCCTGACCAACCACGACAAGGTGGAGGACCTGACCCACGCGTTTGCCGTGCCGAAGTACGACATCAACTTCATCGTCAACCCGCAGGAGACCAAGTCGGTCACCTTCATTGCGGACAAGCCAGGTGTCTACTGGTGCTATTGCACCAACTTCTGCCACGCGCTGCACCTCGAAATGCGCTCGCGCATGATCGTCGAGCCGTAAGCATCAAACCCGCCCCCATTCCGGGGGGCGGGTCTTTTTCGCGGTGTCGTGAAATTGCCTTACACCAAATCGACACCCGGTTGTTCCGCATCGTTCTCACCCTTGCATCGCCCCCATTCGACACCCCGATTCCCCGCAGGACAGCATGGTTTAAAACACACCCCGGCTTGCCTGAAACGAGGAAAGGAGTATCGTTGGATTCCTTTGTTCGCGCGCCGTCGCGGGATTCCATCATCCCGGCCGACGCTTGAAGCTTGCTGGTGTCCATCATGAATTTTGCTGCCGGTTTTTTTGCACGTTTCCTGACCGCTCTCTGCCTCCTGTTCTCCTGGGGGATCGCCTTCGGTGCCGCGTACGAGGCCCCACTGCCAGCCGAACTGTCGACCGACCCCGATCTGTGCAAGTACCTTCCCTGCAAGGACGTGATGCCCGGCGCCGACAGCTTTTCGCCGCGCATCGGCAAGCCCGCCTACGTCGAGGCCTATCGCAGCAGGCACGGCGAACACGGCAAGACGGAAGACCACGACAGGAAAGACGACGACAAGAAGGATCACGATCGGGAAAAGGGAGATCGTAAAGACGAGGATCGTACGCTGATCGGCTACGTTTTCCTGTCCACCGACATCGTCGACATTCCCGCCTACTCGGGCAAGCCGGTGGTGACGCTGATCGGCATGGACACCCATGGCATCGTCACCGGTGTGCGCGTCCTGCGCCACTCCGAACCGATTTTGCTTCTCGGTATCCCGGAATCGGAACTCACCCGCTTCGTCAAGCAGTACGTTGGCAAGTTCGTCGGCGACAAGATCGAGGTTGGTGCAGGCCGGCCGGATCAGGGGGTGATCGGCCTGGACGCCATCACCGGCGCCACCGTCACCGTCATTGCCGAAAACCAGGTCGTGCTGCGAAGCGGTCTCGAAGTGGCGAAGCAGGTGGGCATCGTCGAACCCACCGTGCGCGCGCAGGCGAAATACACGGACATGCGGGACAAGCGCGACTGGGACGCTCTCGTCAAGGACGGCAGTATCCAGCGCCTCAAAGTGAATATGGCGGATGTCGGCCTGCCGCCCTCACCGCAGCCCTACATCGACATTCATTTTGGCTATCTGAACGCTCCGGTGGTCGGACGCAGCATCCTGGGCGACACGGGTTACGAAAACCTGATGTCCCGCCTTGGCCCCAACGATCATGCGATCTTCCTCATCGCCAACGGTTTCGAATCCTTCAAGGGCTCCGGCTTCGTGCGCGGCGGCATCTACGACCGCGTGCAGGTGGCACAGGACATGGATACCTTCACCTTCCGCGACCTGGACTATCTCAACCTCTATCGCATCGAAGCCGCCGGTGCGCCGGCCTATCGTGAATCCGCGATTTTCATCGTGCGTGGCTCCGCCTTCAGCGCAGCCTACCCATGGAGTCTGGTGTTTCTCGCCAACAAGATGGACCGCCAGACCGGCGCCAAGACCTTCGTCAACTTCGACAAGGAATACTGGCTGCCGGCCAACCAGTTGCAGGGCGGACACCCGAAGATCGTCAAGCCCGAACCCACCTGGGTGAAGGTATGGAAGGGGCGCAAGCTCGAAATCGGCCTGTTCATGCTGTGGCTCGCACTCGCCGGGACGGTGTACGCACTGCGCGACAAACTGGTGCGCCGCTCGACGCACAAGGACAAGCGCTGGAAGGACATTCCGAAATATTTCCTGTGGATCACCTCGATCGGTTTCGTCGGCTTCTACCTGCTGGCCGTGCCCTCGATCACCCAGGTGCTGACCTGGTTCCACGCCATCCTGTTCGAGTGGAAATGGGAGCTGTTCCTGTCCGATCCGTTCATTTTCCTGTTCTGGATCTTCATCATCGTCACGGTGTTCTTCTGGGGCCGCGGCATGTTCTGCGGCTGGATGTGTCCCTACGGCTCGCTCCAGGAACTCGTCTACAAGCTGGCGGGCGCACTCGGTCTGAAGCGTTTCCAGCGCCACCTGCTGCCGCAACACGTGCATGACCGCCTGAAGTGGCTCAAGTACGTCATCTTTGCCGTGCTGCTCGCGGTGTCGTTCTTCTCCATGGGTCTTGCGGAGAAGATGGCCGAGGTCGAGCCGTTCAAGACGACCTTCCTCGTCGGCGTATGGAACCGCACCTGGCCCTTCGTCACATTCTGGGTCGTGCTGTTCGCCGCCGCACTCCTCTTCGAGCGCCCGTTCTGCAAGTACCTGTGTCCACTGGGCGCCGCGCTGGCAGTACCTTCCACCTTCCGCTGGTGGGGCCTCAAGCGCAAGGCGGAATGCGGCCCATGTGCAGCCTGCGCGGTTGGCTGCGGGTCGCAGGCGATCGACGCCTCCGGCCGCATCGACCAGCGCGAATGCCTGCTGTGTCTCGACTGCCAGGTCCTCTACTACGACGACCATGCCTGTCCGCCGCTGGCGAAGGAGCGCAAGCGGCGCACCAAGGCCGGCGAACCGCTTACGGCGATCGGCGACGATGGCTATTACATCCCCATCGTTCCGGCCGCACCGGTTGCCGTGGCCGCGCGGCCATCGCTACCGGCATTCGTGCAGCAGGAATTCTTCGATCACCTGTTCCCGTGGAGCCGCCGCATGGCCGCCCAGCCGTTGCTGCTCAAGGGACTCAGCATCGCACTCGCCCTCCTGGTGACCTGGGTGTGGGTACTCGGCGCGGCGGGCAAGCTCGGCCCGGGCATCGTCCTCGGCTGGTGGCTGGCGTGGAGCGCCTACGAACTGGTGGTGCGCATGCGCTGCAAACCCTACGTCAAGGATGGCCCGTGGTGGGGCCGCAACCTGCGTCCGGCCTCGTGGGCCGACATGGCGGCCTACGTCAGCTTCAAGAACCTGCTGATCGCGGCGGCCCTGTTCCTCCTGATGAAGGGCACGGGCATTCTCGAATTTCTGCAGAGCCAGCCCGCGTTGCAATGGCTTTACTGACCGGCCTGCGCGTCCTCATCGGCGTGCTGGCCGCGATCGGTGCGGCAGGCGCTGCCACGGCGGCCGAATGGACCGTCCGCCCGGGCGGCTCCATCGCCGCAACTCTGGCGCACGCCGCGCCGGGCGATACGATACGCATCGAGCGCGGACGCTACACGGAACGCCTGCTGATCGACAAACCGATCACCCTCGTGGGAATCGACCGCCCGACGATCAGCGGGGGGCTCAAGGGTGACACCCTCCGCATCACGGCCGAGGACGTGACCGTGGACGGTCTGCTCGTCACCGATTCCGGAGACAGCCTGATCGATCAGAATGCCGGCATCTACATTTACCCGGGCGCGCACCGCGCCGTGGTGCGCAACTGCGAGTTGAGCTACAACCTGTTCGGCCTGTGGATCGAAAAATCCAACGACGTGCGGATTGAGAACAACATCATCACCGGCAAGCGCGACTACCGCTCGGCATCGCGCGGCAACGGCATCCAGCTCTACAACACGCAGGGCGCACGCATTCTCGGCAACCGCATCGGCTTCGTGCGCGACGCGATCTACGTCGACGTGTCGCACCATGCCATCTTTCGCGGCAACAAGCTGCACCACAGCCGCTACGGCACGCATTACATGAATTCCTACTACAACCTGTGGGAAGACAATGACAGCTGGTTCAACCGCGGCGGACTGGCGCTGATGGAAGTGCGCAACCAGACGGTGCGCAACAATCGCGCATGGGGCAATTCCGACCACGGCATCATGCTGCGCACGCTCCAGGATTCGGTCGTCGAAAACAACGTGGTGGCCGGAAACTCGCGCGGCTTCTTCATCTACGACGTGGAATACATCGCCCTGCGCGGCAACCTGGTGATCGACAACACGGTGGGCATTCATCTGTCCGCGGGTTCGTTCCGCAACGAGGTGGAGCGCAACGACTTCATTTCCAATCGCGAGCAAATCCGCTACGTCGCCTCGCGCGACGAGACGTGGGGCGCGAAGGAAGGCAACTACTGGAGCAACTATGTCGGCTGGGACCGCGACGGCGACGGCATCGGTGACGTGCCGTACCAGGCCAACGACGTGGTCGACCGCCTGTCCTGGCGCCACCCGATGATGAAGCTGCTGCTCGCCAGCCCCGCAGTGCAGACCCTGCGCCTCATCGGCCAGCAGTTCCCGCTGCTGCGTGCGCCGAGCATCGTCGACCCGCATCCGCGCATGAAACCCCTTCACGAAAACTGGAGAGACTGGCTTGGCAAGCATTTCCCCGGACGCCGCTAGAACGGCCCCACCACCCGTCATCACCGCGCGTCAGGTCGTCAAGCATTACGGCCGCGTCCACGCGGTCGATGGCGTCGATCTCGATATCGCGCAGGGTGAGCTGTTCGGTCTCATCGGCCACAATGGCGCTGGCAAATCGACCCTGTTCAAGATGATGCTCGGACTCATCCCGCCAACGTCCGGCGAGATCCGCATCGCCGGGACCGCGGTGACCGGCAAGGGTTTTCGTGCAGTGCGCCGCCGGGTGGGCTACCTGCCCGAAAACGTCGTGCTCTACGAGAACCTCACCGGGCTCGAGACCCTGCAGTTCTTCGCTCAATTGAAGGGCGTCACCCACCCGGCTTGCCCCGCCGTGCTGGAACGCGTCGGCCTCACCCATGCGGCGAAGCGCCGCGTACGCGAATATTCGAAAGGCATGCGCCAGCGCCTGGGCTTCGCCCAGGCGCTGCTCGGAAAGCCGCAGATACTCTTTCTCGACGAACCCACCAATGGCCTCGACCCCGAAGCGATCCGCGAGTTCTACGCCATCCTGCGCGCCCTGCGCGCCGAGGGCGTGACCGTGGTGCTGACGTCGCACATCCTGTCGGAAATCCAGGAGCGCGTCGACCGTCTCGCCATCATGGCAACAGGTAAAATCCGTGCGGTCGGCACCGTCCAGGCGTTGCGCGAACAGATGGACCTTCCCCTGTGGATCGACCTGCGCATCGCACCGTCCGATCTCGAAGCGGTGCGCACGGCGCTCGGACAACTGCCGGTCAGCGCCATCGAGGCACACGACGATCATGTCTCCGTGCGCTGCGCGCGCGATGCGAAAATGGCGGTCATCGAGGCGCTCGCCGCCCTCGACGGCCGGGTGCTCGACCTGCACGTGCGTGAACCCTCGCTCGAAGACGTGTTTTTCGGTTTCTCCGATTAGGGAATCTCATGGAAATCGCCCAAGTCGCCACCATCGCCGGCAAGGAATTCTGGGATCGCATCCGCAACCGCTGGGTGCTCGCCGTGGCCGCGGTGTTCACCGTGTTCGCGCTGGCCATCGCCTATTTCGGCGGCGCGCAGCAGGGTGCGGTCGGCTTTCGCTCGATCGAATTCACCATCGCCAGTCTGGTCAGCCTGGTCATCTATCTCATCCCGCTCATCGCCCTGGTGCTGGGCTTCGACGCCATCGTCGGCGAGCGCGAACGTGGCTCGCTCGACCTGCTGCTGTCGATGCCGATCACCCGCTTTGAACTGCTGCTCGGCAAGTACCTCGGGCTCGCCGGCGCACTGGCGTTCTCCACCGTCGCGGGTTTTGGCCTGGTCGCCCTCGTGCTCGCCACCCAGCTCGAACTCGGCGCCCTGCTGCACTATTTCGGCTTCATGCTCTCCTCGGTGCTGCTCGGCATGGCCTTCCTGAGTCTCGCGGTCATGGTGTCGGTGTTCGCCGCCGATCGCACCCGCGCATCGGGCATGGCGATCGCGTTATGGTTCTTCTTCGTGCTGGTGTTCGACCTGCTGCTGCTTGGCGCGCTGGTGGTGACCAGCGGACAGTACGGTGGCGAGATCTTCCCCTATCTGCTGCTGGCAAACCCGGCCGACGTCTTCCGCATCCTCAACATCTTCTCGCTGGAAGATGTCCGCACCCTGTATGGCCTCGCCACCGTGTTCCCGGCCGCGCTCGCGGAACCCTGGCTGCTCGGCCTGGTCATGCTGGGCTGGATCGCCGCGCCGCTGGCGATCGCCACCTGGAGATTCCGCAAATGAAATCCACCACCCGCACCCTCTTCGCCGCCATGCTTGCCGTCGGTCTTTTGGGTGCCTGCGGCGAATCCGCCAAATCGAGTGCGGTCGCACCGCATGAAATCGGCCACGAGACGTCGTGCAGCCTCGATGGCATGCTGCTTGCCGATTATCCGGGGCCAAAGGCGCAGATCCATTTCGCCGGCCAGGACGAGCCAGAATTCTTCTGCGACACGGTCGAGATGTTCAACGTCTTTCTCAACCCCGAGCAGGTGCGCGTGGTCCGCGGTCTGTTCGTACAGGACATGGGCCAGGCCGACTGGGACGATCCGAAAGGACACTGGATCGACGCCCGTCAGGCCTTCTACGTCCAGGGTAGTTCGCGGCGCGGCTCGATGGGTCCGACCATCGCCAGCTTCGCCAATCGGGCCGACGCCGAGAAATTTGCCGCACAATACGGTGGCAAGGTATACGCCTTTGCCGAGGTCACCCGCGACATGGCAATTCTCGACGGCGGCGCTCTCCACGACACGACGATGTAAGACTCATGGTAGATTTTTTTGAAGGGGTCGCCCCCGAACTGGCTGAGGAAATCCAGAATCTGTCGCGCCTGACCTACCAGCTGCGTGAAAACCGCAAGGCGATTCTGGACGGTTACGGTGTGGCCGACGAGGCCACCCTGCTCGAATGCATTCGTACCGGTTCGGCGACCGAACACCCTGGCTACGAGCATTACCTGGCAGCGCGCATCCTCGACGGCACACGCGAGGCCGTGCGCAGCGCGCTCGCCGAACGACTCGTGGACGCACGCGCATGAGCCTGCACCTCGAACTTGGCGCCCACATCCAGTCCGCGTTCAGCGATGCGCTCGCCGGTCCTCCGCAGCAAATGCAGGATGCACTGATCGTGCCTCTGCGCAACGGCATCGTGCTCCAGATTCGCTACGCCGCGCCCGACGCCTATTCGCTGCGCTGGACCCGCGACGGACACGAGGCCGGCATCGACACCGCACCGCTGCACCCGGATCTGGCCACCTTTCCCAATCATCTGCACGACACCAGTGGGCGCGCGTACCCCGACCCGCTCACACGCACCGACGCCACGCCCGAGGACAACGTGTCCGCCCTGATCCGCGCCCTGCTGGACGATCCCGCACTCGGTGCTCCGCCTGCTGCATGATGCGGCGCACGCGATGGCTGCTGGGATTCGGCGTCGCCGTCGTCGCGGCCGGCACGGTCGCGTATACCCTTTACCCGGGCAAACGCTCCGACGCGGTTCTCGACGCCATCTCGAACGAAGTGTGCATCGTCGCCCCCGCCACGCCGCCCGATCCGGCGTCAGACCTGCCGCTCATCGCACCGCGTGCGGTGCCCGCGGAGGCACGCTGTCCGGTGTGTGGCATGTATCCGGCACGCTACCCGCGCTGGGCGGCGCAGGTCATTTTCCAGGACGGTGCCACGCACTTCTTCGACTCGCCGGTCGACCTGTTCGGCTTCATGAACGGCGTGGGACGGCACAGCAGCCCCTACACCATGAAGGAAGCCGTGGCACAGTTCGTCACCGATTTCGACAGCGGTGAGTGGGTGGCGGCCGAAACCGCCTTCTACGTGCGCGGTTCCGATGTCCTCGGCCCCATGCGCGACGCCGACCTGCCCGCTTTCGGCAGCCGCGAATCCGCTGCGGCCTTCGCGCGCAGCCACGGCGGCAAGGTGCTCGCCCACGCCGAGGTCACGCCCGAGGTGATACGCCCCCTGAGCCGCAACCTGCACCGCCACTGAGGCTGCGCCCGCGCGGCGCGTTCTCAGGGCACGACGCTGTCGATGACGATCGCGACGTCCTGGCGGCCGAGCCTGACCGCCTCCACCCGTCCCTGCAGTCCCCGCTCTGCGCCATCGCCTGACCCGACTTCGACACGCGTGCGCTGATGACCAGTTCGGCGTGGTTCGACAGCTTGTCGCCCGCCGCCATTGATCGTGAATCGTCCAGGCTGAAACGGTAGGGCAATCCGGCGACGTCGATCTGCACGATGGCGAGCGGCATGCGCCCGCCGTTCGCCGCCTGCGCGAAAATGAACACGGTATCGGTCGGCTGCACGCTGGCGCGCAGCGAGGGGTGCAGCGTCACCGTGCCGGACACCGACGCATTCGCCTGCCCGACCGCCTGTTTTTCACCTGCTGGCTGCTGCGCCTCGATTTCCCGGATCGTCGCAGCAATTCCCGCGGCGTCCTCGGAGCCGGGTGGCAATTGCTGCAGCAGGCGTCGCCAGTAAGTCAGCGCCGTAGCAAAATCCTGCCGCTGGTACGCTGCGGATGCCGCGAGGTTCAGGGCCTTCTGGTTGTCCGGGTCCAGTTCGAGCGCCCGGGTGACGAGTTCCATCGGCTTGCCTTGCAGGTTGCGCCCCTGCGCCATGGCGAGCACATCCGCGTAATCCACCAGCAGACGGGGATCGGAGGGCACCAGTTCAACCACGCGTTCGAGCGCACCGGCCGACTCCGCGAAGCGCTCCATCGCGGCATACGAACGCGCCAGCATGAACCACCCCTCGGCGTCGTCCGGACGGGTCCGCAGCCTGGCTTCCAGGCTCGCGATCATCGCGACGGGATCGTGCTCGCCCGGCACCGTCGCCACAGGCACCCCGGCAGCAGACTCGACAAGCGCTTGCGGATTGCCCAGCCACATGTAAAGCACGATGGCCGAGACAGGCAGCCCCAGTGCGAGGGCGAACACGGCGCGACGCCCCGTCCCGGTACTTGCAGCCGGTGCGGCCTGCGGCGGCACGTCCTCGCTCAGGCGTTCGACGAGTTCGCGCCGTGCCGCGTCGTACTGTGCCTCGCCCAGCGTGCCGCTTTCCAATTCCGCCTTCAGCTCGGCGAGCTGGTCGCGATAAACCGCAACGTTGATCGTTTCCCGGTCCGGCGCCTCCCCCTTCGAGTCGCGCCGCAACAGGGGCGGCAGAATGAAGAAGAGCGCAAGCGCAAGAAACAGGAGCACCAGCCCCCAGAACATCGAAATCGTCCCGAAATTGCCCATGGTTCAGTTCCGTTGCAGGCACGCACAGCGACCGCGCGACGCCTGCCGAGCCGCGCGGAAAAAGACAAATAGAGATAAGCCCTTGCCGGCGTGGCGCGCGTACACTCATGGCGCCCCCCAACAGTTTCGCGATCATGCCACGAATCGGCGCACAAGGAGCGTCCGGGAATCGCAGCTTGGTGGCAGCCCGACACAACGGGTCTGACCACACCCCCTTACGGAACCAATCGGCCCCTCAGCCCGCGCTGACCACGCGGTTGCGACCGCTTTCCTTGGCGCGGTAAAGCGCCTCGTCGGCGCGACGCACCAGCTCGTCGACGCTATGCACCTTGTCGTCAGGAAGCCCTGATGCGCCGATGCTGATCGTCAGACGCTGCTCGCCCATACCTTCGACGCCCGCTTCGCTGACCGCCAGGCGGATTTTTTCCGCCACGGCCAGCGCATTGTCGAGACCGGTATGCGGCAGCAGGATGGAGAACTCCTCTCCACCATAGCGCGCCACCAGATCGGAGTCACGCACCGATTGCTGCAGCGCCCGCGCGACCGCAACCAGGGCGTTGTCGCCTACCTGATGCCCATACGTGTCGTTCACGCGCTTGAAGAAATCGACATCGAGAATGAGGAAGGAAAGCGGCGTCTGGTATCGCAGGGCCTTGGAGTATTCGTCCTTGAGGCGCTCGCTGAGGAAGCGCCGGTTGTAAAGGCCGGTGAGACCATCGGCGATGGACAGGCGTTCCACTTTCTCGTTGGTCAGCGCGTTGTCCAGCGTGATGGCAATCTGGTTGGCGAGGTAATCGATCAAGGGCTGTTCCTCGGCCTGATATGTGCCGAAGGTGCCGAGCAGCATGACGCCAAGCACTTTCTCCTTGTATATGAGCGGAAACGCCGCAACCGCGGTGGGCGCAGCAACGGCAAAACCGAGATCGACGTGCATGTAACTCGTCTCCGTCAGGTGCTCCAGCAGCTTCGACTGGCGCTCCGCGGCGACGCTCCCGGCGAGTCCTTCGTTCAGGCGCAAGGGCTTCAGCGTGGCCAGATCGACGCCATGCGTGACGAAGGGCAGCAAGGTCTCGCCCTGCTCATCCATGAGGTAAATGATGCCGAGCTTGGAATCGGTGAGTTCCAGCACCTTGTCGAGTGCGTTCTTCAGCAGTTCCTTCGGATCCAGTGTGGTGATCAGCAGCTTGGCCAGCGAATTGTATTTTTCCACGCGTGCCTGCTGGGCGCAGATGGCATCGGCCATGCGGTTGAAACCCTTGCCCAGGTCCTCGAATTCGTCCTTCGTCACGATTTCCGTGCGCACCTCGACCCGTCCGGTCGCGAAATCATCCATCGCCCTGACCAGCGCGCGGATAGGATAGAGCGTGTCCCGGTGCGCGAAAAATGCGATCAGAAACGAGAGCAGGCTGCCCGCGACGATGAAACCATAGAGCAGCAACATGTTGTTGCGGACGAAGGACTCGACGGCGCTGGTCCTGCTGCTGCCGATGAGCGAGCCGGTGACCTGTTTTTGCGCGTTGAACAGCGGTTCGGCAAGGATGAAACACGGCTCGTTGCTGATGGTTGTCTGCCCGCTGAACGGTTTGCCCTTCATCAGCGGATCGTTCACTTCCGCCGGCAGCGACCAGCCTTCCACCCACAGGTTTCCCGGTCGGCGCGAGCTGGCGACCACCCGCGAATCCTGGATCAGCGCGCCGAACAGGCGTACATCCTCGCCCGCGCCGTCGTGAATCAGGTTGGGCAGCCAGTCGTAGCCATCCAGCAGGACGATGCCGACCAGTACGCCGATCACCACGCGGTCCTTCATCACCGGTACGGCCACCACACTCGCCATCACCGTGCGCTCGAGACGCAGGTAGCGTTCCGGGCTTTCGAGCAGAAACACGTCGCGCGGAAGAATTTCGTTCGAGGTTACGCTCTGTCCCAGATTCACCACCTGCGGCAATACGGCATTCAGCATCACCTGGTCGCCGGCGTTGTTGTTCCGCCGCGCGATCACATTGCCCTTGGTGTCGGTTGCCATCCACGCATCCACGTAGGCCAGATTGAACGCATGCCCCTGCAGCAATTCCCGCAGCGGCGCGCTGCGGCGTTCGGCGAGCGCATCCTTCGTCATCTGCAACACCGCAGTCTGGCTCAGCAGCGCATTGAGCGTATCCAGCCGGCCGGCGTGGGCGGCCAGGGCGCCCTGCACGCTCATGACGAGCGTGTCCTGGACGTGGCGCTGCGCGGTGTCGCCCAGTACGCGCTGCACGAGAAGCGTGACGCCGGTGAGTGGCACCGACAGGACGATGAAGAAGGCAATGAGCGTCTTCCAGCCGATCGACAAGCGGAAGCGTTGCGCGCCCCATACGACGCGGTAGGGATTCTTCCGGCCTGGCACGGCCACGGCTGTTTCACTCATGGGCAATCCGCAGCGGACGGCACGCAAGCACGGTCGCAAACACCGCCAGTGATCTGATACAATTTTCCATAACTTTTATTTATGGTGGCATTCATAAACGATTCTGCGCAGGCATCGCCACCTTGTCGGACATGCCTGACATATCGTCCTTTTCCAACCCTTCTTGACCCGTACGAACAGCCCAACATGCACAACCCGAAGCACTGCACCGATCCGAAGCCATTCCGTGTCCACGTCACCGCCGCCGGCGCCCTGCTCGCCGGCATGCTTGCTCTCGGCGGTTGCGAGCGCAACACCGCGCCGGCCGCCGAACAGACACCCGCCGCCGCACCCCAGGTACCCGTCGATAACCTGCTCTCCAATGTTCCGGTGCAGGGCAACGAGGCGCTTCCGCCGAGCCATCCGCCACTGCCCACCGCAATGCCCCCCCACCCCACCGGTGCCGCAGGCAGCCGGCCCGATCTCGACCGGCAAATCGCCGCCGAGCACCCGCAAGGCAGTGGCAAGAACAAACCCGCCGTGGTCGTGCCGGATGCGGTAAAGGCGCAATGGACCGGCGCCACGCTTGCAGTGAGCGCCGGTGGCCAGGAAAAGCAGGTCAAGCTTGCCATCGGCAAGGCGATTACCGTTGGCGACAAGCTCGAACTGCATCTGCTGCATTACCTGCCCGCCTACACCAGTAACTTCCAGACGGTGACGAGTTCCTCCAGCGAGCCGGTGAATCCGGCCGTGCAGGTCAAGCTCGTCTCCAACGGCCAGGTACTTGCGGAGGGCTGGGTCTTCCAGAATCTGCCGGATTTCAATTCCTTCAAGAGCGAACAGGTTCAGGTGCGTCTGGTGTCCGGCGAACGCGCTGCGACGAAATGACGCGGGCTGCCGGCTGCGAAGCTGCATGACAATCCATACTCGATGGCACCGGCGTGCAGCCGGTTGCTTCGGTACGCCGTGCCTTGCATGAACCCGGACAATCCACTGGAACCCCTGTACGTGACAAATCAACGGACTGAAGGAACCGTGATGAGACGAACGCTGCTGATTCCGCTGCTCGCGCTGCTGGTCTGCCATGCTGCACCACTCCACGCGCAGTCGCCGGGCAAGGAGGCCAAAGCCGCGCAGGAATTGAGACTTGCTGTCGAACGCCAGGTGCTGGGCATGAACGTCAATCAGGACGTCAAGTACCTCATCGACTATCACTTCTCGACGTTTCACGGCATGTACGCCTACCGCGAACTGATGCAATGGGCGCAGGCAGCGCCCCCGCCGCGGCGCGAAGCGCTCATGGCGCTGGTACGTGCCGGTCTGGAGGCGGTGGTGCGTGACTCGGGCATGGGCCTGCCGCTGGGCAAGGATACCGGACGCGCGGCGGGCCTGTTGTTCGACAAGGGTTTGCCGCGTTATATGACACGGCCGGATTTCTCCGCTCCGGCCACCCTTGGCTGGGACCCCGCGAGCTTCGAGCGCACGATCTCGCCCGCGGCACTTGGCCAGTCGCTGGCTGCCAAGGCGCTTTTCGTGCAGATCGAACGCGGCGCACCGGACGCGACACGTGACCTGATGCTGGCGTCGGCGCTGCAGGAATTCCAGACGCTGCTCGCACTGCTGGAGCGAGGCGGTAATGCCGGCGCACGCTACATGCCTGCCGTACTCAAGCTGGAAGCCGGCAACTGGGCCGTGAGCGACGCGTCCAGTTCCCTGCACGGCCAATTGTCGCTGCTGCAGGGTCTGGCGCAGCTTCATGCCACCCTCGCCCGGCCGGAACTGGCGGCCGCCCCGCTCGCGGGCAAGCCCGCCGCAGAGTGGCGCAAGGGCGTACGGCGCACGCTGGAGCGGATTTTCAACACCATGCTGACGCTGCATCGCGATGCGCGCTCCGGCAGCCTGGTCCGGTCACACGATCCCGGGCAAGGCGCCGCCGACCGCATCGGTGCCGACGAGGCGGGCTACGCGCTGGAGGTGCTGGCCGACCTTGTCGCCGTTCTGCCGCGTGAGGATGATTTGCGCAACAAGGTATTGCGACAACTGACGACCCAGGCCGATTACCTGCTGACACGTCTGGCACGACGCGACACCGCTCCGCAACTGTTTCTGCTCGGGAACGATCGCCTGTTCGACGGCATGGTCATGCGTCTCGACGACCAGTTGTCCCTCATCTCTGGCCTGCTCGCAACCAGCGAAGCAAGCGGCCAGGAAGGCCCCGCGAACAAGGCGCGGGAAATGTACGAGGCCGCGCGTTCCGCTTTCTGGTCCGGGGCCGCCGGCATCTTCCGCTCCGCCGCCGGCCAGGCGGTTTCCGCCTACGACGGCCATCTGTTCGGTCTGACGCTCGCCACCTGGCGGCGTCTGGAAAATGCGCTGCCCGCCGGTGAAGGCCGCCGCCACGGCGAGCACCACATCGAGGTGGTGCTCAGACAGGGCGGACTGCAACAGGCCGAAGGTCCGGCCACCGGCGAGCCGCGCCAGCCCGAAGACTTCATTCGCGACGAGCTGCCGGAACTCCTGCGTCGCATCGCGACACTGAAAAAGGATGAGCAGGTAAAAAAAATCGCCGCGGCGGTCAAAGCACTGAGCGATCAGGACAACGACGGCATCCCGGGCTGTCGCTTCGCCGGCGGGGCCTTCGGCGCGGCGCCGGTAATCATCACGCAGACCAGCGTGAAAACCCCCTTTGAGAAAACGGAAGAGGCCGCACCATGAGCCACAGCAATCCACCGGAACAGTTGCACGGAATCGGTCGGCAGCATACCGGTCAAGACTCGGCCCGATCCGCCACACCCGCAACCGTCACCCTCAAGCCTGCGTTGTGCCCGTTTGAACGACCGAGGTGGAAATCAGCCGCGCTACTCGCCACGCTGCTCGCATGCAGCATCCCGATGGCCCACGCATTCAGCGGCATGGGCAATCCGGAGCGCGGCAGGATGCTCTTCAATCAGCGCTGCGCCGTGTGCCATGGCGAAGACGGTCGGGGGCGTGAAGGCATGGCGGCCGACTTCGTCGGTGAGTGGCATCGCCTGACCAAACCGGACCAGGAATTGTCCCGCAACATCCGCTCGGGCGCAGTGCGTACGCCAGGCAAGCTCTATAGCGCAGGCCAGTGCCCGCCGCAAATGCTGGACGACCGCGACATGGACGACCTGCTGTCCCATCTGCGCAACGCCTTTGGTTCACCCAGACTCGATTTCGGTCGTTGACACCTCATGCCTCACGACGCCACCCCGGCAGCGGTCCGCTCCGACATCCGTCCGCGCAAACCGCTTGTCGCCCTTCTCCTTTCCGTCTGCCCGGGACTGGGGCAGCATTATGCGGGCCATCTCGGTCGCGGCATCCTCCTCTACATCGCGCTCATCGTGGCGTCCTGGCTCGCGGCCATCGCCTTCATGTCGATCGGCAGCAAGCTCAGCATCATCTTCCTGTGCGTACCCTTCGCCGGCGCGGCGCTGATCGCCCTCGACGCATGGCGCTGCGCGCGTCGCCAGTCGCGTGATTACCGCTTGCAGTGGTTCAATCGCCTGTGGATCTATGCCGGCGTTTTCCTGACCCTGCTGTTCACCGTCAACCCGCTGATGGATCTCCTGGTCGGCCGCCACGTCGTGCGCGCCTTTTTCATGACGTCATCCAGCATGACGCCCACCATTCTCGACCGCGACATCGTGCTGGTGAACAAGCTGGCTTTTCCGAAACGCGGTGAAATCGCGCTGATCCAGTTCGGCGAAAGCAAGCCCGGTGCCAAGCTCACCCAGCTCATCGACGACCAGTTCATCAAGCGCGTCGTCGCCGTCCCCGGTGACACCCTGGAAATCCGCAACGACGCGGTGTGGATCAACGGCCAGAAAATCGAGGAACCCTACGCCAACTTCAGCGGCATGCTGCGCTTCAGCAGCGGCGAGGGCTCCGCCTACGGCCCCGCGACCCTGCCACCGGACTCGTATTTCGTCATGGGCGACAACCGCAACGAGAGCATCGACAGCCGCCTCCTCGGCTTCATCGGAAAGGAACAGATTGGCGGCACCGTGACCAAGGTATTCTGGTCGTGGAATTTCGAGCAAGACGGCATCCGCTGGGATCGCACCGCGAAAAGCCTGAAGTAGTGTGTCGGGTTGAAGCCCGATTTACGAACCGGCGCCCGTGTTTCTCCGTAGGTCGGGCTTCAGCCCGACAGCACAGCGTCAGGCCCATTGTGTCGGGTTGAAACCCGACCTACGACCGGCGCCCGTGTTTCTCCGTAGGTCGGGCTTCAGCCCGACATGCCGTCAATAACCGAACCCACGGGCAATAAACCCATGCCTTACAACAATCTCCGCAAGGGGCGATTTTCTCAAACCGGAACCACCTATCACATCACGACCGTCACCCTTGGCCGGATCCCGCATTTTTCCGATCTCGACACCGGCCGCAAGGTAGTTCGGGAACTCAAAACCCTGCAAACACAAGGCAAGGCGGAAACCCTGTGCTACGTGCTGATGCCGGATCACCTGCACTGGCTCATGAGATTGCACAACGGCTCCCTTGCCGAGGCCATGCACCAGTTCAAGGGACGCTCCGCCCGCGCCGTCGGGCATGCACTGTGGCAGCCCAATTACCACGACCACGCCGTGCGCGAGGACGAGGATTTGCGAAGCATGGCGCGCTACATCGTGGCCAATCCATTGCGCGCCGGACTGGTCAAGCGGATCGGCGATCACCCCTTGTGGGATGCGGTCTGGCTCGACGATACGCTGTCGGGTTGAAACCCGACCTGCGCATCCGCACCCATGTTTCCCGCAGGTCGGGCTTCAGCCCGACAGCACAGCGCCGGGCCCGTTGTGTCGGGTTGAAACCCGACCTACGATGGGCGCCCGTGTTTCTCCGTAGGTCGGGCTTCAGCCCGACATGCGGCCGGAGGCCGATCAGGGCGTAGCCAGCTTTGCGCTTGCCAGGCGGTTCAAGCTGACGCCCTGCTCGGCAGCTTGCATGGCCAGCGCGCGATGCACCTCAGGCGGAATACGAACACGGAATTCTCCGCTGTAATGCTTTTCAGCCAGTGGTGCAGGGATAGACTCCCCGCCAGCACGCATGTCAGCCACCACATCCGTCACCACCTTGCGAATCCCCTTCAGCGCCGCTTCCGGCGTCCTGGCCAACCACGACAGCGACGGGAACTCGACGCACAGCCCAACGTGCTCACCATCTTCGGGTGACCAGGTCACGCGGTAGGTGTAGTGATCAACGCTCATGGCGCACTCCTTTCAGTTTCTCAATGGCCAGCAGAACCTGTTTGACCTGATATGCCTTGGCCTTGCCTTTGTCGGACTGAATATTGATCCGAGGATCGCCGGCCCAAGGCGTCTTGAAGATTGCGTGGCTGGTACCTGACTGGCGCGGTTTGCCAAACAACTGCTCGCAGACATGCTTGAGGTCGCCGAACCGGACATTCGCCGGCTCCCGCTGCATCTGCGCCAGGGTTTTCAGAATGTCAGCCATGCGCAATGGTATCAATAGTGGCACCACCATGCAATAGTCGAGCGTGGTGTGTCGGGTTGAAACCCGACCTACGCATCCGCACCCATGTTTCCCGTAGGTCGGGCTTCAGCCCGACAGCATAGCGTCGGGCCGTTGTGTCGGGTTGAAACCCGACCTACGATGGGCGCCCGTGTTTCCCCGTAGGTCGGGTTTCAGCCCGACAGCACAGCGCCGGGCCCGTTGTGTCGGGTTGAAACTCGACCTACGATCGGCGCCGGTGTTTCCCCGTAGGTCGGGTTTCAACCCGACACAACGGGCTCAAGCCCTACTGAAACAGGTACTGCCCGTGGATGCTGCGCCGGACGAGCAGCAGGCCATAGGTCGTAAACAGCATCATGGCATAGGGGACGAGTGCCACGGCGGCCCAGCGCTTGCCGCGCCAGGCGGGTCGGTGGCGCAGATGAAGCACGAAGGCGTACGCCATGGCCGTGGCAAACGACCAGCTCTCGATGGGGTCCCAGCCCCAGAAACGGCCCCACGCCAGGCTCGCCCAGTAAGAGCCCGCCATCACCATCGCCATCCACAGGAAGAAGGTCCAGCCGGTGAGTCTGCCCGCCAGCACCGGGGTATCCGGCGCGTCGAGGCGTCCCGCGAGCCAGGCTACATGAACGCCTGCCGCCAGGGTGGCGGCGCCGATGGCGAAGGAATTGAGCTGCGCATGGATGATCAACCAGTTGGTGCGCAACGACGGATCCATGGGAAACGTTCCCCGGCTGTGAAACAGCGCCCACGTCACACCCAGCCCCGCCGCCGCCAGGGCCAGCACGCCCGCGGGGCGCAGCTCCGGCAAACGCCACTGCGCCGCCAGGAAAACCAGCACGATCGCCAGGGCGTCCACCGTCAAATCCTCATAGCGCGTGACGATGGGAATCTGGCCGATGTCCTGCCAGCGCCAGGCCAGCAGCCCCAGATGGAGAACCAGACCCGTAAAGCCCAGCGCGATGGCCAGACGCTGCCGGCGGTGTTGCCCGAAGCCGAGCAACAGGGCGCCGGTTCCGTACAACGCTGCGACGCTTCCCTGAAAATACAGGACCGTGCTCATCGGGCCTTCTCCCACTCGCGCCACCGCCGCGCGAAGCGCCAGTCGTCGCGCAGCGCCCAGGCTTCCACCCGCCATGTCGCGCCGTCGCGCCGCAGGCGCAGACGGCGCGGATGGAACAGGAGCGACAGCAACGTACCTGCCAGCAGACACGCCATGCCGGCGAACACCAACCCGAGAAAGGGATCGGCAGAAAGATACAGCCCCGCCCACGGCACCGTGCCGAGGAAAGTCAAACGATAGACACCCAGATCGGCGGATTCGCCCGGTGTGAGACGCCCGCTGAAAACGATCTTGCCGCGCTGCCGGGCTTCGAGCTGGAATGCCGGCTGCTCTCGCGGTGTGAGCACCATGCGGTAGAGAATGGGTTGGCCGTCCAGTTCGACGATTTCATCGCGCTTCAGGGGGACGGCTTCAGTCCAGTCCGCGGGAGCAACGCGGAAATTGACCAGCAGGCGGTCATGGCGCCCGTCCGGCAACAGCCGGTCGAATACCGCGGTGTGGCCGATGTTCTTGTCCAGGTATACAGCATACGGCCCCACGGCATGAGGACGGTTCACCTCCACCGTGTCGCGATAAACCCCGCCCTTGTCGCGCAGGGTGACGTCGGCCCGCAATCCGGTCAGGTGCTCGCCGGCTTCCAGCTCCACGTGCAGACGGTCGAGGCGGAGACGAAAATCGGGAATGCGGGCGGGGTCGCTCCCCGTTTCCAGGAGCAGCTTGTCCGGCTGGCCGGCGTAGATTTCGCCCTCGCTCAGCTCAAGGTGTGCGCCAAAACGCGCGGGCGTGTTCAAGGCCACGCCGGCGACCAGCATCACGAAGCCCAGATGCAGCAGCGGCACGCCGAACAGCGCGAATTCCTGGTGCCGGCTTTCGTCATGCACGGCAAAGTGCCGCGCCAGCCCCGGCGGCAGCACACCCGCGCCGACCATGCGATGGCTGGGCGGCACCTTGCCGCGCAACCATGCCAGCACGCGCACGGCGTGCACCGCCATGGCCGCGAGCAGGTTGGCGCCAAGCGCCAGGCACAACACGGTAAACCCGATCGAGCCGTAGACACGCGACAGCCCGAGCCCGTCGAATGCCGGCGCAAGCCGCGGCCAGTCGGTCTGCCAGGCGTCCAGCTCCGCTGGCGCCAGCCGATCCAGTTGCGGCAGCGTGCCTCCCGCCACCGCCGCCAGCACGAGCAGGGCAAGCAGCAGCAGTCCCAGCCGGGGCGAGGCGAAAAGCCGCCACGCTGTTCGCATCACGGGAAAGTGGATTTCCGCGAGCAACTGCCGGTGCCCGAGCCGTTATGGCAGTCGGTTCTTTTCCAGGTGCCGCTGGCGATGGCATTGACGTTGGTGATGTCCGAGTTGATGCCGTAGTCGGTGCAGTCCGTGTAGACGGTCGAAGGGTCGCAGATGGGCATCTGATTATGCGCGTTGTAGGGCTCGGGGTCCTTTTTGGTGCCCCGGCCGTAAACCAGCAGCGCGCGGTTCGGCATGCCATGCGGCACGGCCGTATGACAGGCGAGACAGGGCATGTCGCGCAGGTTCACATGGCGGGCGTGCATGTTTCGGAGTCCCGCCCCGGTCGTGGCCCTGAAGCCGGTCTTGAGGGCAGTGCCGTTGTAGTCCGTCGTTCCCGCATAAATCATCCAGTCGTGGCACTTGAAGCACAGGTGGTTCTGGGTGCCGAGCATGCCGGTGGTGCGATCGTACGGCCCCCACAGGATGGGCCACACATCCGCGCCGTGCGGCCCCTTCAGGCCGGGCAGGTCGGGCTGGCTGTCGGAATGGCATTCCGAGCAGGTCATGAGCGACGTGGGCGTCATGCCGCCGATCAGCGAGGTGGCATAGTTGTTGGCACCGTCCATGAACGGATTCTTGCCCTGCGCGACCACCGGATGGTAGGAGGCGTTGTTGGGGTTGAATTCCTTGGCCTGGTCGGTGTTGATTCCACCGGCGATCATGCCGTAGGGATCCGCCGGCGGCGTCGATCCGAAAGCGTAGTAGGAGTGGCATTTGAGGCACAACTGGTGCTGGTATTGCACGTCGTCGACGACGGTATAGGTGGTCACAGGTTGCCAGGCGGCCGGCCAGGTCGGCTGCACGCCCCACACGCCCTTGTTCACCGGCGCGGCGAGGTTGTTGGTGGGATTGGGCACGCTGGGCGACACGCCAGGCGACACGGCGTGGGGGTTGTGGCAGTCCTCGCACTCGGCGTGGCGATTGGTGCCCAACTCGGCGGGTTCCTCGCGCACCTTGCCGTCCGGCATGCGCTTGGGGTTGTGGCGACCGTCGTAGGCGGGGTTTTTGGTGGGGTGCGCATACATCTTGTTCAGTGCGGCATCGATATTCCAGTACGACACGTTGCCGTTGTGGCAGACGAGACAGACCTTGGCCTCGCCGTCCTGCTTGAGAATGCGGCTGCCGCTGGTGGCGGCGTTGTGCGGCTGGTGGCAGCTCTCGCAACCGTTGGCCTTGTTGGTGGAATTGGGGTCGTTGGCAAGATTGTGCCCGGGCACGTGCCAGGGATTGTCGCCCGCGCCGTTCCATTGCCGCGTCTGTTCGCGGTGCGACATGTTGCTCACCGTGTTCCAGTACATCTTGTCATGACAGGTGCGACACAGCGGCGAACCATAACCGGCGCCATCGGTGTAGCCGACATGGAGGAATTTCGGATTGGCCTCGACGTGCGGGTCGTGGCAGCTCGAGCATTGCATCTGGCCGCTGCTGTCCGGCTTGATCTTGCCGGTGAGCGCGGCGGGCGAGACAAGCTCGGGATTGGTCGCCGCGAGGGTGGTATCGTAGGTGAAGGAAACCGGGTGATCGTTGCGCAGGTCGGTGCCCAGGCTCGCCGGCCCGGTGAGAAAGGCTTCGAGGCCGGAAATCGTGCCTGCGGCCTGATGGCCGAACGGCAGGTTCTGCACGCCGCCCAGCGCGACCGTGCCGTCATGGCAGGACAGGCACAGCTTGGAGGTGCCACTGGGTTGTCCGGGCGCCGCGGCGGCAAGCGTGTTGCTACCGTAGGGTGTGTACACCGCCGCCGAAAGCGCGTGGTTCCACAGCGGCACCGCGGGGTTGCTGTTGTGGGGCGTGTGGCAAAAGACGCAGATCTGGCTTTCGGCCGTCGCCTTGTGGGTGCCGGGGCCACTGGCGGACAGGTTGTGTTTGGTGTTGGCGATGTTGGCCATGCCCGACGCGGTCCAGCCGAGCAGGCCGACGACGAGCAGGATGGCGCCAAACCATCCCCAGGAGTGGTTTTTTGCGCGCGGTCGCTGCCGGTCGCGGAATTTTACGCGCGCATCGGTCGCGTGCGCGGCGAACAAGGCTGACCTATCTTGCATCACGGCCTCCGAGATACTGGAAAATCTGCACGCGGTTGTTGTACGAGTCGGCGACGTAGATCCGGTTCTGCGCGTCGATCAGCATGCCCGCCGGCAGCCAGAACTTGCCCGGCTCCTGGCCGGAGGTGCCCCAGAACAGCAGCAGGCGCCCCGTTTCATCGAACACCTGGACATTGTCGAAGCCCGCATCGCTCACATACACATGGCCTTCGCTGTCCATCGCCACACCTTTGGGCGCGGAAAAATCGCCGGAGCCGTCACCGTGCTTGCCGAAAGCGGAAATCCGGCGACCCTCGGCGTCGAAAATCTGGATGCGCATGTTCATGCTGTCGGTCACCGCGAGGCGGCCGTGACGATCCAGCGCGAGGAAGGTGGGAAAATTGAACTCCCCGGCTTCGCTGCCGCGGCGGCCGATCGTGCCGACAAGCTTGCCGCTCGTCAGATCGACGATCTTGATGTCGTGCGCCGGCGTATCGGCGACATAGAGACGCTGGCGCGCGCGGTCGATGACCAGTGCCGACGGACGCTTGAGCCAGCCCGCGGTGTCGAGGAGGCGCTCGAACTTGCCATCCGACCTGAATATGAAAATCTTGTTCAGTTCGCCGTCGGCAACATAAATATTATCTTTGCCGTCCACCGCAAGACCGATGGGCAGGCGCAGGGTATCCCACTTGCTGCCGCGCACGAATGCATAGCTGCGCTTGCTGCGGTCGAAGATGTGCACGCGCCCGCGCTTGGTGTCGGCCACCAGCAGGCGGTCCCGGCCATCGACAGCGACCGCCATCGGACGAACGATGTGCTCGTCGTCCGCCTCGCCGCGGATGAAGTCCCACACCTTGCGGAAAAATCCCCTTTTGTACCCGATATCTTCTGGGCCGGAAATCGACCCGACGTAGCGGATACGCGGCTGCAACGGCGGCGACGGCCACACCAGTTCAGGCGTGACAGCCGGCTGGGCATCCCCCGTCGGCGCGGCGTCCTTCGCCCACGTGGCGGGCGCCGCCACGAACAGGGCGAGCGTGAGGCACGGCAGCGTCTTCATCGCGTGGCGCAGGCGTACGCGCCAGCGCGCGAGGCGGGAATTCCGGGTGTCCGCAATGACGGATATCGACCAGTTCAGCGTCTGTTTCACGGGTTCCAATCTCATCATCATCTTATCGATAAAGCAAATGCTTACGGCGCGAAGTGTCGCCGTGGAAATACTTGTAGCGGAACAGCGCATCGAGGCCATGGCAATCGGCACACAGGGAAAAATCGCTGGTGTTGCGCAGGAAACTGCTGCGCGCGTCGCCCTCGACGTTGCGCCCCTCGCCACCCTGCGGATGCTGCACGCTCCACTGGTGGGCATTGTGGCAGGTCGGACAGGAAATGACGCCGGAGCCGCTGCGCACCCCCTCGGGCGTGAACACGGGGAAATGGCCGCCGTTTTCGCGCCGGTTGCCCGGGTTGGAGATGACGTTGACCTTTGCCGGATGGCTGCCCTGCAGCGGAATCTTCGCCGCGGCCACCTTCTCCGCGGCGTGACAGGAACGGCACAGACGTTCCATCGCGTCGTTGCCCTCGCCCAGCGGACGCGCCCACAGGCGCACCTGGGCCGCCGCGTTGTGCACCATGTGGCACTGTCCGCACACGCCGGAGGCCTGCGTGTCCTGCGCGCGGATGTTGGTGGCCTGCGGTGCGGTGATGGCAAGATCGTGGTCGGTGTCCTTCACCTGCTGCTTGTCGGAGTGACAGTTCGCGCACAGGGTCGGCGCCGGCCAGGCCGGTGCACGCAGAAAGCTGTCGGCAGCCCCGCCTTCGACGTCGGTCCGTGCGCCGGCCTTGCTGGCGGGGTTCGCCGGATCCCATTGGTGCAGGTCGTGGCAGGTCGCGCACGCCACCTTGCCCTGTGCGGCGTCCTTCCTGCCCTCGGCGGTGAACAGCGGCAGGGTGGTGCTGCCGCCGATGTTCTTCAGGTCCACCCGCAAGGGATGGCTGTTGGCGCCGGTCTGTTTTTTCGCGGCGACACCCCCGTCGCGGTGGCATTCGGCGCACAACACTTCGATGCCATCCTGTCCCGGCCCGGTGGCGCGCGCCCACATCTTGGCACCATTGCCGTTGTGCGGCAGGTGACAGGCGCCGCACACACCGCTCTCCGCGGTGGTGCGTCCCTTCGTATTAGACGCGCTGGGCGCGGAAATGGCGAGGTTGTGCTTGGACAGGGCGATCGCGCCCTTGTCCACATGGCAGTTGGCGCACAGTGTTCCCTTGCTGTCGTTCGGCAGACGCAGGAAGCTGGATTCAACGGTGCCTTTGGTCGTTTTCGGATCGCCGGCGGGCCTGGTTTTACCGCCCGGCGCCCAGTTGTGCGGGTCGTGACAGGTGCCGCACGCCACGTTGCCGCCTTCCGCAGCCGGCACACCGTGCGGGTCATAGAGCGGCAGCACGGTACCGGGCGTGGCGATGCTCCCGGGCGGCACCGTCCATTGTCCGTCTTTTGCCGTAATGCCAATGCGCGCGATGGGCACGCCCACGGGATGGCTGTTGTCACCGACGGTGCGCTTGCGCGCAAGTCCCGCGGCATTGTGGCAGTTGAGGCAGGCCGACGAAGCGGGATCGGTTCCGGTCAGCACCTCGCGCGCCCACATGCGTGGCCCGCCGCCATTGTGCGGCAGATGGCAGCTCGCGCACACGCCGGCCTGCGCCGGGGTCTGCCCGCGGATGTTGCGCGCCGTCGGCGCCATCACGGCAAGATCGTGCTTGGTGTTGACGATCCCGGACTTGTTCGTGTGGCAGGTGAGGCACAGCCCGGCATCCGGACCGTTGGGCTTGCGCAGGAACTTGTCGCTGCCGCTGGCAGGATCGCCCGGCTTCGATGCCTTCTGCGGATCGCGCGGATCCCACTGGTGTGGATCGTGACAACTGGCGCACGCCACCCGACCCTTGCCGTCACCCACCGACTTGACGCCCTCGCGCGTGTACCCCGGCAACGCCACGGCTGCGCCGAGACGCGCCATGTCGCGTCCCACCGGGTGCGTATGCGTGCCGACCTGCCGCTCGGCAGCCAGGCCGCCGTCGGTGTGACAGGTGAGACACAGGTCGGACACCGGGTCGTCGCCGGGCTTCACCGTGCGCGCCCACATCTTCGGCCCCTGCCCGCCGTGCGGCACATGGCAGGCGCTGCACACGCCGGCACGGCCCACTTCCTGGCCGCGCACGTTCCTGTCGGCCGGGTTCAGCAGTGCCATGTTGTGCTTGCTCGTCGCCACGCTGCGCTGACCGACATGGCAGGTCTGGCACAGTTGCGACTGCGGATTGGGGGCGACGAGAATGCGCGCACCCTCTTCGGCGAAATGCGGCTTGTGGCAGGTCTGGCAGATCACCGTGCCGCCCTCGCCCAGCTTCGCGCCGCGTTCCAGCAGCGCCTGCGGGATCTTCACCTTGTCGGGGCGGACGTTCACCGGATGCGTCGCCATGCGTCCCGCCTCGGCGAGCGAGCGCGCATAGCGATCGGCGTGGCAGGTGCCGCACAGCTCGGAGTTGGGGTTCTTCACCGCCAGCAGTTTCTTCTCCGGTGCGCCGTGGACGAGGTGGCAGGACTGGCAGATCACGTTCCTGCCACCACCGAATTTGGAGCCCGCCTCCGTCAGTGCGCCCGGAATTTCCTTCATTTGCCTGAACACCGGGTGGTTGCCTTCATCGGGACCGGTGCCGCGTTCCAGGTGGCAGCTCATGCACAGGCTGGAATCGACGTTCTTCATGCGCAGGAACACCGGGGAGAGTTTTTCGCCCCACTCCACGCCGTGCGCGCTGTGGCACGTGCCGCAATACACCTTGCCGTCCTCGTTGAGCGGGAACAACTGCTTGCCGTCCGCGGTCGGGATGTTCACCTTGCCCGAGGGCTTGACCCCGATGGGATGGAAATTCTGGCGATTCTTCCACGCGAAACGCGAATCCAGCACGAAGCCGTCGTGACAGGAAAAGCACATGCGGTCGGTGCTCGCCGCGTCCTGCCTGCCGGTCGCGACCGTCGGTTTCGGATCGTAAGCAATCAATGGCGTGACGTCCTTGCGGTTGAAATCCACCAGCCACATGACGTGGCAGGTGGAGCATTCACGCTGCGGCGAAATATCCCGCGCCGCCTCCGCCCAACGCGGCAGCAGCGCGAGCAGCGCCAGCCCGGCGAGCAGCAGGATCGTGGACCAGCCTGCGGCGATACGCGGCAGCGTCGACATCGCATTCATCGCACGCTGTATACGGACACCTTGTTCGCCAGCATTTCGGCCACGAACAGGCGATCCGATGCGTCGACGGCGATGCCGCCCGGCGCCGTGAACCGGCGGACCTTGCCGCGGGCGCCCAGCACGCGCTGGAAGCGGTAGTCGCTGCCGAACATCTCGACCACATCCATGTAGCTGTCCGTCACGTAGATGCGCCCGCCACGGTCGACCGCGACGCCCTTGGGGCGAAAAAGCTGCCCGGGCAGGACACCCCAACTGCCGACCTGGAATACGAAACGCCCCTGCGGTTCGAAGATCTGCACGCGTGAATTGAGCGCGTCCACGACGTACACGTTGCCGTCGGGCGCCACGACGACCGAAGCCGGATAACGGAACTCGCCCTGCGCTTCGCCCTCGGCACCCCACTGGCGCAGCACCTGGCCGGCGGTGCTGTAGGCGGTAAGGCGGTGTCCGCCGGTTACATAGAGCGTCTGGCCGTCTGCAGTCGGTGCCACGTCGATGGGGCGAGCACTACCGGTGCGGAACGATCCACCGAAACGGCCATTGCCGTCGAACATCTGGATGCGCCGGTTGCCGCTGTCCGCCACGTAAACGCGACCCTGCGCGTCGGTGCCGATTCCCACCGGATCGGCAAACTCCCCGTTGCCCTCGCCCTTGCCGCCAAATGCAAAGAGAAATTTTCCCGCAGACGAGAACACCGCCACCCGGTGGTTGCCGCCGTCGACCACGTACACCTTCCCGCCTGCGCCAATCGCCACATCGCTCGGCAGCGACAGGCTGCTTCCGCCACCGGCCGTGAGATCGAACAGGTGCCGCGTCTCGGCCAGCGGAACCTCAGCGACAGCAACCCCGACCCCGGCGAGGCCGATAAGGATCGCGCTGGCGGCGTGCCGCAGGATCCGGCGCAGCCCGTCGCAGCTCATACTACGGGGTGGCGCCCTGCGCAGGCGGGGCCGGCGGCGCATCGAAGGTGTTGCGCCACCAACTGCGCGGATCGCGCTTGATGTCTTCTGCGCTCGGCGCCGGTGCCTTGGCATCGGTGCCGAACAGCACACCCTGACGCGCCTTGTTCGTCTCGTCGAGGAAGATCGAGGGAATGTAGAACTCCCGGTATTTCTGCACGATGCCGACGATGTTCAGATTGGTGAGGGCCTGAATGCGCCGTTCGGAGAAGCCCAGCGCACGATACGGCACGTAGCTCTGTTTCTCCTCGGTGTGGCAGCGGGTGCAGAAGCGCCCGATGGGGTTCACCTGGCTGTGGAAGGCCTTCTTGATCGAACCGAGATCCTGGTCGGAAAGCTGGCTGCGCAGCTTGATGAACTCCTGCGCTTCCGGCGCATCCTCGGTGATCTCCAGCAGCGCTTCGCGTCCGTTCAGCGTGGTGTACGGCACGACCTTGGAATAATAGTCGTCGGTTTCGAACAGCGAACCGGTTGCCGCGTCGACGTCAGTGCCGAAGGGTTTGCCCTTGACCTCGATACCCGAATAGTTCAGCCAGCGCAGGTTGACGGTCTGCTCGGGAACCTTGCGGTCGTCCGCGTGGCAGGTCATGCAGCCGAGGAACTGGGTGTGCATGTTGAGCAACGTGCGGATCATGGGTTTCTTCGCGTGCGGATAGTCACTGTGGCAGGTCGAGCACACCGGGCGCTTGCCCTGTTTGAGCGGGTCGACCGCCGGCACGTTGTGAAAATGACGTGCACGCTCCTTCTGCCGCTCCACATCCAGTTTGGCCAGCAGCGTGGGTGCCTCGGGTTCCTTCTTCCTGCCGCCGACCATGGAATAAACGGACGAGGCCAGCAGGACGCCAATGACGATCCACAGGAACACGGACACCATCCACGCCCACACCGGATGGTTGCGGCGCAAACCGGAGATGGAGAAGAAATCGCGCCGGAGCTCGCCCGGGATGCGCGCCTTGTGATCGATGATGATCAGCACGGCGATGGCGAAGAGGATGAACATCACCACGGCCAGCGCCACGAAGATGCCATCGAGTTGAACGGTTTGATGCATGGTCATTCCTCAAGTTTGATCGTCAGCCCTGGGTGAACATCAGCCAGATCGCGTACAGGCCGAACACGGTCCATGCCAGCACGAAAGCCAGCGAGCCGTAGGCGAGCACTTTCTGCCAGGTTTTCAGTTCGGTCTTCATCGCGTTCCAGTCCAACCCAGGTTCCAAATCGGTTCCCCACGCGCCGGCGGGGACACTGCATGTTCATTCACGCGGCTGCGTACCCCAGATTTTCTTTTCCGCGATCAACTCCCGGAGGTATTTCCTTTCCTCCGGCATGCTCACGATGCAGCGCAGGTATTCGTGAAAATGCTCCTCGATCTGGTGCTCGCGGGTGATCTTGCCGGTGAGGAAAGTCCATTGCATCGGGAAGCGACCCGGCGCGAGATGGACGTTGTACCAGTGCCAGAAGGCGATCACCAGCAGCGCCAGCAGCGCCTCGTGGGGATGGGACAGACGCATCATTTCCTGGAAATGCGAGGCGATGCCGATCGGCAGGATGCTTGCCCACACATCGGGGAAGAGGAAGGTCGAACCCGAGATCACCATCACGGTGTTGCCGAAGCCCGCCGCAAAATAGTGGATCTTCTGCTTGTACATGAACTTGTCCATCTCCGGGCGTACCGGGCGCTTGCCGCCGAAGAACAGCATGTCTTCCCTGAAGTCGCTGACGTCCTTCCAGATCGGCAGGATGGTGCGCCGCAGTTCGAAGGTGCGATTGCGCCATTTGATGAGCGTCCCCATGCCGATGGTGGCGAAGTGGTACACCATCGCGAAGATCATCGTCACCGCGAGTGTGCGGTGGATCACGCGTGTCACCTCCAACCCCCCCAGCATGGAGTTGAAAGGCTCCGCCCAGAAGGCGTCGTGGTAATGAATGGGCAAGCCGGTGAACGCCAGTAGCAGGAAAGTGGAGAAAATCAGCAGATGCTGGATGCGGATGTGAATGCTGTAGCGATAGAAATCGCCGATCGGATTCGAATCCACGTTCTTGTAGAGCAGTGAACGGTCATCGGGCAACAGCGCGATCACCTCGTCGATGTCCCGCTCCTCCTCCGGTCCCACCCGGTTGTGGCGCTTTGCGTTGTGCAGCACTTCGCGTGCTTCGTGTGACAATTCCATCTTTGGTGTGTCCTTATGCGTCGATTCGTAATAGTGTCCGTGTCGGTTCGGTCCCGTCACACGATGCGGTTGCTCTTGCGCCGCGTGCGCCGCCACCAGGAGCTTCCCTCGCGGAAGCGCCAGCTCACGCCGTCGCGCAGGCGCCCCCAGGTTTCGAATGCCGCCAGCCCCACCAGCGCCACCAGCACGCTGTTGCCCACGATGCCGTAGATCAGTTCGGCATAGTGCTTGAACGCGTTGTCCTCCTTCTTGCTGGAGGGATGGGGATCGAGCGCCGCGTAGTTGGCGTCGGCGCGCACGTGACACTGCCTGCAGGTCTCCACCCGCTTCTGCGCGCTCACCGGCGATCTCGGGTCGCGCGACGGCAGCAGTTCGTGCACGCTGAGGTAATAGTTCACGGCGTCGGCATGGCAGTTCAGGCAGTTGGCCGCGTCGGTATTGCCGTACTTGGTCACCTTGCCGTGGAAGCTTTCCTCGTAGGACGACACCGCAATCGGGAACTTGCGCCCGAGTTCGCGCCCTTCCTGTGTCGCAACCTGCTCGCGCCGCTCGATCATGCCCTTGTCGGCGTGGCAGGCGGAACACATGGCGACAATTTCCTGCGGCGAGCGCTTGACCTCGCGGATGCGCCGGCTGGTGTGGTTGTACCACTTCTCGGCGAAGCTGGAGTCCTCATGACACACCACGCAGCGGTCGACGATGTGCTTCGGTGGTTTTTCTTCCCTGGCGTTGTAGAGGGGATTGGTGTGGCAGTTCACGCAGTACGGCTTGTCCCCATCGCTGCCGGTGGCGATCTTCTCGCGCCCGTGCACGCTCTTGCGGAAAGTGTCGACGATCGGCTTGTGGCTGAACGGCTTGCCGGTGGACGGGTTCTGGATCGAATGGCATTCCGAGTCGCAGGTCACCCCGGTGGTCAGCGGCTTGTGCGGAAGCTCCCGGATTTCCTTGTGGCAGTCACGACACGGCACGTTGCGGTGCACGGTCTTCGTGAACACATGCGGCATCACGTAATAGCTCTTCTGCTTGCCGTCCTCGTCGATGCGCCCCATCTTCGGATACTTGTGGCACATCAGGCAGGCCTCGTCGTCCTCGAACGCGAGGGCCGGCGTGGCAGAACCTACGAGCAGCGCCAACATCCACGCCGCGCTCCATCTGATCAACTTCTGCATCCTCATTTCCTTTTTGGTGTTTCCATGAATCCGTGTGCCCTGGCCCCGAAGGGGTGGGCGCCGCCGCCACCCGCGGTGGCGATACGGCCCGATCTTTCCTGCTACTTGTCGTGACAATTACTGCAAACCGGCCCTCCTGGCGGTACCCGCAGGCGCTTGTAGCCGTCTGCGCCCCGGTCTGCCTCGGCATGACGCTGCACGCCCCGCTCGTGCGGGTTGTGGCAGGTCGCGCAGAAGATGCGCCCGCTCGATCTCTCCAGCGGCAATACGACGCCCCGCGTGGCTGCGGACTGCTGCATGCGTTTGAGGATTTCCGGCGTTGGCTGCACCAGGTGATTCGGTCCGGCAGCGGTCGAGTTCGGTGCAAAATGCGCCCAGCCGCCGCCCGGATGAGGGCGCCACGGATGGCAGCCCGTACACAGCTTGGTCAAATCGTCGATGACGTTGAAATTCACGTCGTCGATGCTGCGCACCTCGCGGCGATTGGGAGCGATGCTGTGACACACCAGGCAGCGCTCGCCGAGCAGTTCGCCCTCGTCGCTGATCTGATCGTGCGGGTTGAGACGCTGGTAATGCCCGGGATCGTGACAGTTGAAGCACAGGTCGGTGCGCGCACGGTACGGTCCGCCGCGGAAGAAGCGCGGGTTGAGCCCCTTCTCGGGCAAACGCGCCTTGTTGCACTGCATGGGAAGGTCGTGACAGGCGATGCACGTCACCACGCCGCCGCCGCGCTTGATCGCCTGGCGGAAATCCTCCGGCATGCGCGTGCGCTTTGCAGCCGACGGCGCCATGCCGACCGCGTGGATATAGTTGTGCACCGAGACCGTGTCGTGGCAGTTGTTGCATAGCTGGTTGACGTCCTCCACGAGCAATTTCGCGCCCGTCTTGTCCGGCATACCGGCATGGCAGGCGCTGCACCCCTGTCCGTCGTCGCGCCAATGCGGATCGGGAATCTGCTCCACGCCGATCTCGCCCTGCCGCACCAGGCGCGGAATCTCCCCGACATTGCTGAGCAGGCTCTTTTCGTCCCATACCTTCTTCACCTCTCCGCTTGCGGACGATGCAGCCTGCGACAGTCCCCAGACCACCATCAGCAACGCCGCAGGCCACAACAACCACGAAGCACGCACGCCGTTTCCCCATACGCTAACGCTCATGGCGATTCGCCAATCCAGAACATGAAACGACGACTCGCCACGAACGTTTCCCTCTCCCCGCCCTCTCCCACGAGCGGGAGAGGGGGACAAAGTCTCGCTGCGCGAATTTCACATTAACGCCACGCACTCACAGAACCTTCCTGGGTCGCCACCAGCACGACGCCATCACTGATGGCCGGCCCGCCGAATACGCCTCCGCCCAGCTTCCGTTCCCAGGCAATCCGGCGCCGCGCTAGATCCACGCCCACGAGACGGCCGTCCAGCGTTGCCACGACACCGATATGGTTGCGCGCGATACTGGGCGAATGCCGCACCTCGCCATCGAGCGACATCTGCCAGACAATCCCGCCGTCCGCCGCGCGCAGCGCGTAGAACACGCCGTTGCGGCTGCACACATACAGCATGTCTCCCGCGGGAACCGGCGTTCCCTGCGGCCAGTCGTCGAGTTCCGTCTTCCAGAGGAGGGTCCCCGCCGCGGCGTCGAGTGCATACACGTTGCGGTCGTACGCACCCTGGTAGAGCCGGCCATTCGTCAGCGCAGGGGCACCGTACAGCGCCGAGCCGAGTTCGGTTTGCCACACCGGCTGGCCGCCCTCGCGCCGGACCGCATGCAGCATGCCGTTCTTGCCGCCCACATAGACGCGCGCACCGTCGGCCGCCGGGGCGGCAAAATTCCCGCCGTACTTGTAATCCCTCACACGGTAGCGCCAGGCTTCCTTGCCGTTCCCGAGGTCGAGCGCATAGAGGAACTGATCCACGCTGCCCACATACACCCGGCCGTCCCGCACCGCAGGCGCCGCCACCACGTCGCCGCCCAGGCGCACCTGCCAGAGCCGCTTGCCGTCGTAAGCCGCGAGCGCCGTCACGCTGCCATCCTTCGCCGCGACAATGACGACGCCATCGACCAGCGCGGGGGACGCCGAGATCGCGCCACGCGCCTCGTACTGCCACAACACGTTGCCCTTGCGTGCATCCAGCGCGCTCAGGCGGCCGTCGCTGCCGGCGACGAACACCATGCCCTCGCCCGCGATCGCCCCGGCCTGCACCTTGCCGCCCGCGTGGCGCTCCCACTGCCGTGCCGGCGCCTTCGCCGAGACGGCATCCGTGCTCTGGTGCAGGCGCTCCGGCCCGCCGCCGAGCATCGGCCAGTCTGCCGCCCCGGCGGACGTGCCGCCCAGCAGCATGGCTGCCAGCAGCGGACACAGACAATCAGAAACGCAGGTCATAATCACGCTTCAGCACGATCGTCATCGAGCGTTCCTTGAACGGCGCAAAGTCCTGTTGGGCGTCGCGGTAACGATAGCGCGCGATCGCCTGCCACTTGCCGATGCGGTAGTTCAGGTCCGATTCGGCGGTCAGCTTGTCGCCCGCGATATATGCCGTGCCGTCGACCTGCTCGGCACGCAGCAGCGCCGTCCAGTGCAGGTTGCCGCGCAGGGTCGCATTGCCGCGTAGCTGGACATACCGGGTATCCAGGCTCACGCCCTGGCTTGTGCCATCGGTCGCACCCACCGACAGCATGACGCTGCCGCTCTGCGAAAAACGGTGCAGCCAGCCGAACTCCACGCGCGCACTCTGCGTGTCCGTCATGGCGTAGTGGTAGGTATCGGGGGCCACGACCAGCGCGCTCCATACGGCATATTCCTGCCGGTAACGGCGATACTCGGCGACGCCCTGCAGCAGATTCTGCTGCGACAGCGTGCTGGTCACGTTGTAACGCAGATTGGCTTCGTCGCCGCTCGGTTCGCCCACGGTCCGGCTCAGGCGCAATTGCAGCGAGTCGGCATAGCGCGGCGAGCCCGCCCGCGTGTAGCCCAGATCTACGCTGTGGGTGAGGTTCTGCTGGTCGGGAAGACCGGCGACCGTGGCGGAGGCATCCGATTGCATCGCCGCCAGGCTGTAGCCGCCGTTCACGAGATAATTGCCGAAGGTATCCGAATAGGTCACCGCAGCACTGCCGGACAGGGCCTTGCTGTCCTGGCTCTGGGTGGCGCCTGACAGGGGATCGGCCCATTCCGAACGGGTCGTGTTCATCCCCAGCATGCCGCTCGCCTGCCATGTGCTGCTGAAACGGTAGGTCACGCCCCCCGAGAGATTGTGCGTCATGCTCTGGCTGCTGCCGACATCGTTCATGCTGAAACCCAGCGTGTAATAGTGGCGCAGCATCTCGGTCTGCTGCACGTTGAGCATGCTGTTGAAGCCGAGAAACTGCGAGTCGAGGCCGTGCGCGCCGGACAGCACGCTGCCCCAGTCGTCGCTGCGGTCGTAGAAGGTGAGGTTGGCGGTGAGCGTAGCCTTTTCGCCGAACAGCGAGCGGTCGTTGAGATAAAGATAATTCTGCCGCTGGCCGCTGCCATAGACCTTATCGTCCCACGCGGTATAGCGATAGCCGTAGGACAGCGCGGACTCGCCCCATTGCTGCGCCCGGACGGTGCGGCTCGCATCCAGCCCGAGGGACAGGTTTTCCTCGGAGCGGGGCACGACGGTGCTGCGCGACTCGGATACGACGTGATCGATATAGAAGCTGGTCCGCCCGACCCAGATGCTGTCGAGTCCCCAGCGCACGCCCTCGCTCCGTGTGGAAAGCTCATACGACGGCGACCAGAAGTCGGCCACCGTACTCTGGCTGCTGTTGGCGTATACCAGCAGCGGATGGGGACGGTTGCCGAACCAGGTGGTGCTGAGGCGATAGCCGAGCGTGTCCAGACCGGTGTTGCCGTTGACACCCGCGTCCCGGGTCTTCACGGTTTCCTTCTGCAGCGTCAGGCCGGCATCGAACACGGCGAAGCGCGGATCCCACAGATAGCCCCGCCCGGTGAGGTCGAAGCGCCCGCGCAGGCGCGTGCGCTCGCGCGTACTCGCCGCCATGTCGTAGCGGTAGTCCTCTGCCTCCATCCCGAACGAGCCCGAAAGAGAGACGAGTTTGCCCGCACCGCCCAGCTCCGACATCTTCAACGCCATCACCTGGACGGGAAACAGGGCCAGAAGCGCGGCGAGCGCCCCCCTGGCCCGCCTGGAGCCATGCCGCCCATCCCTTTTGCCCACACTCGCTGTTACTTATTGTGGCAGGCGAGACACATCGTGCTTCCGGCCATCGACACACGCAGGAAGGCCATACCGGTCGGATCCTGGGACGTGTGCGGATCGTGGCAGGACGCGCATTGCACCTTGTTGTTGAAGAGTTTCACACCGGTGAGACTCGCGGGGTTCTTGAGACCGCCGTCCGCCGTTACGAGCGCGCCGTCATAGGTGAAGTTGACCGGATGATCGTTCTTCAAGGCCGTGGCGCCCGTGCCGAGGTTGCTGTTACCAGCCGGAATGAAAGCGCTACCCGCCCCGCTACCGCCCGTCATGGTCGTGGTGGGGCGCGCATTCGACGGGTTGTTCATCGAGTTCACCGCCACCGTGCCGTCGTGGCAGGACAGGCAGAGGTTGCTCACCGCCGCAGTGCCTTCCGTCACCCCGCCGATGTCCGCGGCGTCCGTCGCGTTGAACGTGGGACTGGCGTAGGTGCCGTAGGACGCCGTCGACGACAGGGTGTGGTTCCACAGCGGGATGTTGTCATTCTTGATCGCATCGTGCGGCGTGTGACAGAACACGCAGATCTCGGTCTGGTCGGTCGACTTGATGGTCCCGGTACCGGTCACCGAGAGGTTGTGCTTGGTGTCGGCAATGCCGGCGGCGATCGCGGTGGTCGAGGCCGCCGCGAACAGCCCGAGCAGAACCGCTGCCAAGGCGGCGGATTTTGTTGGTGTGTACATTTCGATTTCCCTCCTGATAGTCATGAAAAAATAACCTGCACTGCACGGCGAAGCCCTTGGTCGGCTTCGGCGCATGTGCGCTTTCACCCAAGATGACGCTTATCTTTCCGCGCCTTTTTTATTTGCAACATACTGAAAAACCTGAACGCGGGCGTTCATCGAATCGGCCACGTAGATGCGGTTCGACGCGTCGATGAAGATCGCGGTGGGGATCCAGAACGTCCCCGGATCCCGCCCGGCACGACCGACAAACAGCAGGAGCTTTCCGCTCGTGTCGAAAATCTGGAAGTTGTTGAATGCCGCGTCGATCACGTAAATATTGTTGTCCGAGTCGACCGCGATACCTTTGGGACGGCTGAAGCTGCCATACGAATCGCCGAGCTTGCCGAAGGTATCCAGATATTTCCCTTGCGCATCAAATGTCTGCACGCGGAAATTGCCGGTATCGGCCACCATGATCCGGCCGTCACGATCCACCGCCAGATTGACGGGGTAATTGAACTGTCCGGGTTCCGCGCCCCGCTCGCCGAAATCGAACAGGAATTTGCCCTCCATGTCGTAGGCGAGCACCCGGTGCTTGACCGTGTCGGCCACGTAGAGGCGGTTGCGTGCCTCGTCCAGCGCCAGACCCGTGGGGCGCCCGACGCCCTCCTGCTTGCCCAGCGCCTGCAAGGTCTTGCCTTCCGGCGTCAGCACCAGCACCTCGTTGCGCTCGGAGTCGCTGACATAGATGCGGCCCCGGCTGTCGAGGCGGATTTCGAGCGGGTTGTAGAGTGCGCCGTGCGCGTCGGTCTGCAGCGGGCGTGCCTCGCGCTTGTCGAGATCGAACACCACGATCGCGCGCATCCGCGTGTCGGTGACGTAGATTCGCCTGCCGTCGGGGGTGGCGGTGACGCCATAGGGCTTGTCGAGCGTCAGGCCGGATTTCTTTTCACCGAGCAGCCTGGCCTTGAAATCATCCTTCGCGCCGAGGTCGTCATGGCCGCGATATTCCGCAAGGTAGCGGATGCGCGGCTGCTCGGGCGGCATCGGCCACACCAGATCTTCTGTCGAAACCTTTTTCGCCGGCTCCGCCGCGCAACCGGCCAGCCCCGCCAGGGCAAGGCCCATGCAAGTCCGTAAAACCGCGCGCTTCCACCCGCTCCAATCCACCTTTTCCACGTCTCCAGTCCCCATACCGGCGCGGCCTCCACGCCAAGTACATTATTTGCATAAAGCAAGTTTGATTGTTTTATGCCTTGATCAATTTTCCTGATACGATATCAACGGATCGACATATCCGCAACATGCGCGCGAAAATTTTTTTCCCCGCGCCTGCGGCCTATACGGATTCCTTGTCCATCAGGAGCAACTTCCGCGCCATGGCCACCAAGAAAACGGGCGGCCCCGCGGGACCGCCCGATCATTCCGTACGCAGCGGCCGAAGCCGCACACCTTACTGCGACAGCGACACCATGTGGTTGACCGCCGCCTTGACTTCGTCGTCGCTCAGGGTGGCGGCACCGCCGCGCGCGGGCATCATGCCCTTGGCGCCGGTGAAACCTTCGAGCGCGTGCTTGTACAGGGTGTCCATGCCCTGCGCGATACGCGGACCCCAGTCGTCCTTGTTGCCCGGCATCGGTGCGCCGGCGACGCCGGCGGCATGACACAGCGCGCAGGTCTTGTTGAACACGCTCTTGCCCTGTTCGGTGCTCGCCACCGCACCACCGGCCGGAGCCGCGGCTTCAGCGGCGGGCGCTTCGGCGGCAGGCGCTGCGGGGGCTTCCGCCGCCGGTGCAATCGCCTCGGGCGCGGGTGCCTGCGCCGCCGGTTCTTCCTTCTGCCCGCAGGCGGTCAGCCAGGCCGCGAAACTCAGGGCCAGAACGAGGGTGGTCTTCTTCATCTAACTATCTCCTTCAAGGTCATTACAAGAAAAAACCGGAAAAACCGGGAGGGTGCAGGCCCGACAGGGCTTAAGAAAACACTGGACACGCCGGGGTTGCGGTACAGACAGTCCCCGTACGCGGGGCCGGACAGGGGTCCAGCGCTTTCTTAAGGCCGTTGATCAATCCATCAATCCGACAATCCGTCGACAACCCGGTCGCGCTGGTCGCGAGGGGCACCCGGAGGCACTCCTGTCCGGCTTGACCTCGACGGTTCCCGTTGATGCCGGAGCCGCCGCAGACAGATCATCGGCGCACCGGAGCCAATCAACCTGCATTGCCTGATCCCGCCCCCCTCTCCCGCAAGCGGACGAGCAGGGACGAAGTCTCGCTGCGCGAGTTTCACGTCGGGACGACGCCGACCGATCCAGGATGAGCAGCCATGGGTTGATCCACCGGCGCCTTGACGACTATAGCACGTCCCCCGAGGCAACTCACCGCGACCTATTGTCGCGAAGGACTACTTCCAAATAGATGTCGACGCTCCCGCCGGAGTCACACGGAGGATCTTTTGTTTCAATACATCAGATAGTTAGCCATCTACCCCCACTACCTCCAAGGAGGTAGATCCGCCACGTTTCCCGCCGCTTGAGCCCCTTTTCAACCCGGCTTGCGCGCATAGAATCAGCGCCATTATTCGGATAAACGCATCCGCAAACGACAGGAGCCCTGTTCATGGCGACGCAGACGCACAAGCAGATGTCCGTGCTGACGATGAGCACCCTCGCTTTCACCACGTGCTTTGCGGTATGGGTGATGTTCTCCATCATCGGCATTCCGATCAAGGCCAATCTCGGCCTCAATGAGACGCAGTTCGGGCTGCTCGCCGCCACGCCCATCCTCACCGGATCGCTGATCCGCCTGCCGCTTGGCATGCTGACCGACAAGTATGGCGGCCGCATCGTCTTCTTCGTGCTGATGCTGTGCGTGATCGCACCCATCTACCTCATCAGCATGGCCACCCAGTACTGGCATTTCCTGTTGCTCGGTCTGTTCGTCGGCGCCGCGGGCGGCGGCTTCTCGGTCGGCATCGCCTACGTCGCGCGCTGGTTCCCGCCGCGGCGCCAAGGGCTGGCAATGGGCATTTTCGGTGCGGGCAACGCCGGGGCCGCGGTCACCAAGTTTCTCGCCCCCTCGCTCGTGATCGCCTACGGCTGGCAGTCGGTGCCGCAGGTCTACGCGGTGGGCATGCTGGTGATGGCGGTGCTGTTCTGGATCTTCACCTACACCGACACTTCGCACCACGTTCCCTCGCACGTCACGCTCAAGCAGCAGCTCGCCGCGCTGAAGGACCCCAACGTGTGGAAGCTGTGCCAGTACTACTCCATCGTGTTCGGCGGCTACGTCGCGCTAAGCCTGTGGATGACCAAGTACTACATCACCGAGTACGGCTTCGGCATGCAGACCGCGGCGCTGCTCGCCGCGATCTTCGTGCTGCCCTCCGGCGTGATCCGCGCCATGGGTGGCTGGCTGTCCGACCGCTTCGGCGCCCACAAGATCACCTGGTGGGTGATGTGGGTTTCCTGGCTATGCCTGTTCCTGCTGTCCTATCCACAAACGGAAATGGTGATCCAGACCACCAAGGGCACCATGTCGCTGCATCTGGGCCTCAACGTCTGGGTGTTCACTGCGCTGCTGTTCGTCCTCGGCATCGCCTGGGGCTTCGGCAAGGCCAGCGTGTTCAAGTACATCTCCAACCAGTACCCGACCAACATCGGCGTCATCTCCGGCATCGTCGGCCTGATCGGCGGCCTCGGCGGCTTCATCCTGCCGATCCTCTTTGGCGCCATCGTCGACCTCACCGGCGTCAACAGCGGCATCTTCATGCTGATGTACGGCGTGACCTGGGTCTCGCTGATCTGGATGTACCTCACCGAAGTGCGCGCGACCCCCATGATCAAGACCGCCGCCATCGACACCCTCGAATAAGCCTTACAACACGACCCGCTCTAGGAGAACCTCAATGTCCGCGAATATCAAGGACTGGAACCCGGAAGACAACGCCTTCTGGGAATCGACCGGCAAGAAAATCGCCAACCGCAACCTGTGGATCTCGATTCCCAGTCTGCTGCTGGGCTTCGCCATCTGGATGATGTGGGGCATCATCACCGTGCAGATGCTGAACCTTGGCTTCCCCTTCACCAAGGAAGACATGTTCAGCCTGACCGCCATCGCCGGCCTGGCCGGCGCCACGTTGCGCATCCCCTCCTCCTTCTTCATCCGCATCGCCGGTGGTCGCAACTCGATCTTCCTCACCACGGCGCTGTTGATGATCCCGGCCTTCGGCACGGGTCTCGCGCTGCAGGACAAGAACACGCCGCTTTGGGTGTTCCAGCTGCTGGCGCTGCTTTCCGGCATCGGCGGCGGAAACTTCGCCTGCTCGATGTCCAACATCAGCACCTTCTTCCCGAAGCGTCTGCAGGGCACCGCGCTCGGCCTGAATGCCGGTCTCGGCAACTTCGGCGTGACCACCATGCAGATCCTCATCCCGCTGGTGATGACCGCGGGTATTTTCGGCGCCTTCGCCGGCGGCTCGATGGAACTGGTGAAGGACTCCGGCTGGATTCTCGGCAAGATCGTCGCCGGCACGCCGACCTTCGTGCAGAACGCCGGTTTCGTCTGGCTGCTGGCGCTGATCCCGCTTGCCTTCCTCGGCTTTTTCGGCATGAACAACCTGCTGCCGATCTCGCCGAATATCGGCGGCACCGTTGCCGCCTTCGTCAAGGTGCTGTGGCTCTATGGCCTCGCCTTCGTTACCGCCGGGGTTGGTCTTTATCTCTACCTGCCCAAGGCCGCTGGCGGTCTTGAACTGCTGAGCATGTGGGTGGCGCTGCCGCTGATCATGGTCGGCACCCTTTTCATCATGCGCCTGTTCGCCTTCGGCGACATGAAGGCCGGCATCCAGAAGCAGTTTTCCATCTTCTCCAACAAGCACACCTGGTCGATGACCGCACTCTATGTCGTGACCTTCGGCTCGTTCATCGGCTTCGCCGCCGCGGTGCCGCTGTCGATCACCGTGATCTTTGGCGATACCCATGTGTTCGATGCAGCCAGCCAGACCTGGATCCACAGCAAGAACCCCAACGCCCCCTCCGCGCTCACCTATGCCTGGATCGGTCCGTTCGTCGGCGCGCTGGTGCGACCCATTGGCGGCTGGATCTCCGACAAGGTGGGGGGCTCGATCGTCACCCAGGTGATTTCCGCGGTCATGGTGGTGGCCTCGATCTACGCCGGCTACGTCATGATGCAGGCCTATCAGTCCGCGACGCCCGAGGTCTATTTCACGCAGTTTCTCATCACTTTCGTCGTCGTGTTTGCCGCCTCCGGCATCGGCAACGGCTCGACCTTCCGCACCGTGGGTGTGATCTTCGACCGCGCGCAGGCTGGCCCGGTACTCGGCTGGACCTCGGCGGTGGCCGCCTACGGCTCCTTCATCGCCCCCGAGGTGATCAAGGGCCAGCTGAAGGCCGGTACGCCCGAAAACGCCATGTACGGCTTCGCGGTGTTCTACGCCGTGTGCCTGGTGCTGAACTGGTGGTTCTATCTGCGCAAGAACGCCTATGTGAAGAACCCCTGATGTGCTGACACCGGAAACCGGCACGCCATGCACGGCCGGTTCCTCCCCCTGAATCCTCGCGACCCAAAGGAGCAACAATGAGTCACTTTCTCGACCGACTGAAGTTTTTCCAGAAGAACAAGGAGTTCTTCTCCAACAATCACGGCGTTGTCACCAACGAGGACCGTGACTGGGAAGACGCCTACCGTCATCGCTGGCAGCACGACAAGATCGTGCGTTCCACGCACGGCGTGAACTGCACCGGCGGCTGCTCCTGGAAGATTTTCGTCAAGAACGGCCTGGTGTCGTTCGAGATGCAGCAGACCGACTATCCGCGCACGCGCGCCGACCTGCCCGACCACGAGCCGCGTGGCTGCCAGCGCGGCGCCAGCTTTTCCTGGTACCTGTACAGCCCGCAGCGCATCAAGCATCCGCTGATCCGTGGCCGCCTGCTCGACCTGTATCGCGCCGAGCGCAAGTCCGGCAAGGATCCCGTCGAAGCCTGGGCCGCCATCCAGGCCGACCCGGTCAAGCGTGCGAAATACGTGCACGTGCGCGGCCTCGGCGGATTCGTGCGCACCAACTGGGAAGAGGCCAAGGAGATCATCGCCGCGGCCAACGTCTACACCATCAAGAAATACGGCCCGGACCGCATCTTCGGTTTCTCGCCGATTCCGGCGATGTCGCAGATTTCCTACGCAGCCGGCGCGCGCTACCTGTCGCTGATCGGCGCGGCCTGCGGTTCCTTCTATGACTGGTACTGCGACCTGCCGGCCGCCTCACCGCAGACCTGGGGCGAGCAAACCGACGTGCCCGAGTCGGCCGACTGGTACAACTCCACCTACATCATCGTGTGCGGTTCCAGCCTGCCGACCACCCGCACCCCGGACGCCCACTTCGTCTCCGAGGTGCGCTACAAGGGCGCCAAGGTCATCTCCATGGCCCCCGACTATGCCGAGTTCTGCAAGGCGTCCGACCTGTGGATGCCTGTCGGTCCCGGCACCGACGCCGCGGCCTTCCTCGCCATGGGTCACGTCGTGCTGAAGGAATTCTTCATCGACAACCAGGACCCCTACTTCACCGAATACGCGCGCAAGTACACCGACCTGCCTGTGCAGGTCATGCTGCGCAAGCACGGCGAGGGCTACGTCTCCGACCGCTGCCTGCGCGCCTCCGACTTCGCCAACAATCTCGGCGAAACCAACAATGCCGAGTGGAAGACCATTGTCTACGACGCGAAGAGCAAGTCCTTCGTCGCGCCGAATGGCTCCATCGGCTTCCGCTGGGGCGAGGAAGGCAAATGGAACCTGTTGCCGAAGAACGCCGCCACCCAGCAGGAGATCGAGGCGGAACTGTCGTGTATCGGCAGCAAGGATGAAGTCGTGTCGGTCGGCTTCCCGCACTTCGTCGAAGGCGAAGGCGAACTGCTGTACCGCAACGTGCCGGTGCGCCGCCTGAAACTCGCCAGCGGCGAGGAAGTGCTGGTCACCTCGGTGTTCGACATGCAGGTCGCGCAGTACGGCGTCGACCGCGGCCTGGGCGGCGGCAACGTGGCGAAGAGCTACGCCGACGCCAACGTCGCGTACACCCCGGCCTGGGGCTCGAAGGTCACCGGCGTCAAGGCCGCCGACATCGAGCGCACCGCGCGCGAGTTCGCCTACAACGCCTCGAAGACCCAGGGCAAGTCCATGGTCATCATGGGTGCGGCGATCAACCACTGGTACCACAACGACCTGGCCTACCGCAGCGTGATGAACCTGCTGCACCTGTGCGGCTGCGTCGGCCAGTCGGGCGGTGGCTGGGCACACTACGTGGGCCAGGAAAAACTGCGTCCGCAGGCCGGCTGGGCGCCAATCGCCTTCGGTCTGGACTGGCAGCGTCCGCCGCGCCACATGAATTCGACCTCCTACTGGTATTTCCACACCGACCAGTGGCGCTACGAGACCCTCAAGGGCGACGATCTCATGTCCCCGGCCGGCAAGGGCAAGAACAAGGGTTATTCGCTCGCCGACTACAACGTCGCTGCGGTGCGCATGGGCTGGCTGCCGTCCGCCCCGCACTGGAACGCCAACCCGCTCGACCTGGTGAGCGAGGCCGAAAAAGCCGGCGCGACCGACGAGGCCGGCGTCGCGAAGCACATCATCGGCAAGCTGAAGGACGGTTCGCTCGACGTCGCTTTCGCCGACCCGGACAACCCCGTGAACTGGCCGCGCAACCTGTTCGTGTGGCGCGCCAACCTGATCGGCACCTCGGCCAAGGGCCACGAGTACTTCCTCAAGCACCTGCTCGGGGCACAGAACGGCGTGCTGAAGGAGTCCGGCGACGGCCGTGACAACAAGCTCATCAAGTGGGTCGAGGAGGCACCCGTCGGCAAGCTGGATCTGATGGTGGACATCAACTTCCGTCTGAACTCCACCGGCGCGTATTCCGACATCATCCTGCCGACCGCGACCTGGTACGAGAAGAACGACCTCAACACCACGGACATGCACCCCTTCATCCACCCGCTGTCCGAGGCGGTGAGCCCCGGCTGGGAATCGAAGTCCGACTGGCAGATCTTCAAGAACATCGCGCAGAGCTTCTCCACGCTCGCCGCGAAGCATCTCGGTACCCGCAAGGACGTCGTCGCGCTGCCGATGCAGCACGACTCACCGTTCGAACTTGCGCAGCCCTTCGGCGAGGTGAAGGACTGGAAGAAGGGCGAATGCGACCCGATCCCCGGCAAGACCATGCCGCTCCTGAAGGTGGTCGAGCGCAACTACGCCGATATCTACAAGAAATACATCGCCATCGGTCCGCTCATGGTCAAGCTCGGCAACAACGTCAAGGGGCTCGACTGGAACACCGAGGACGAGTACGAGCAGCTGAAGGTGATGAACGGCACGGTCAGGGAGCCGGGTGTGTCGCAGGGCATGCCCTCGCTGGAGGAAGACATCTTCGTGTGCGACTCGGTGATGCGCATGGCGCCGGAAACCTGCGGCGAAGTCGCGCACAAGTCGTGGACTGCGCTGTCGAAGAAAACCGGCATCGATCACCACCACCTGTATGCCGCGCGCCACGAGGACAAGATCACCTTCCGCGACATCCAGGTGCAGCCGCGCAAGATCATCACCGCACCGACCTGGTCCGGCATCGAGTCGGAAACGGTCTCGTACACCTCGTGCTACACCAACATCCACGAGCACATTCCGTTCCGCACCCTGACCGGCCGCGCCCACTTCTATCAGGACCACGAGTGGTTCCTCGACTTCGGCGAGGGTTTCTGCGTGCACAAGCCGCCCCAGGACATGAAGTCGTTCAGCAAGCTCGCGGCAAAAGCCACGGAAGGCAAGCACGTCAAGCTGCAATGGATCACGCCGCACTCCAAGTGGGGCATCCACTCCAGCTACCAGGACAACCTGCGCATGCTGACCCTGTTCCGTGGCGGCCCCTACGTGTGGATCTCCGAGATCGACGCCAAGGCGGCCGGCATCGAGGACAACGACTGGGTGGAGGCGATCAACGCCAACGGTGCGACGATGGCGCGCGCAGTGGTGTCGCAGCGGGTCTCCAAAGGCATGGCGCTGATGTATCACGCCCAGGAGAAAATCGTGAACGTGCCCGGTTCGAACACCACCGGCAAGCGTGGTGGCATCCTCAACTCGGTGACCCGCGTGGTGGTCAAGCCGACCAACATGGTGGGAGGCTACGTGCAACTGGCGTACAGCTTCAACTACTACGGCACCGTGGGCAGCAACCGCGACACCGAGGTCATCGTGCGCAAGGTCGCCGACAAGGACATCGACTGGCTGGAACGTCCGCTCACCGCAGAACGCGAAGCGCAGCTCAACCCGCCCGGCATCGGCAAGCGCTGATCGGCACGCGCTGTTCGACACGCAGATAGCTTAGATTAGGAGAAACCAATGAAAGTACGTGCACAGTTCGCATTTGTCTTCAACATGGACAAATGCATCGGATGCCACACCTGCTCGGTGACGTGCAAGAACACCTGGACCAACCGCAAGGGCGTCGAGTACGTGTGGTTCAACAACGTCGAATCCAAGCCCGGCATCGGTTACCCCAAGAACTGGGAAGACCAGGAAAGGTGGAAAGGCGGCTGGGAGCTGCGCGACGGCAAGCTGGAACTGAAATCCGGCGGCCGCGCCTCGAAGCTGCTCAACATCTTCGCCAACCCCGATCTGCCGCAGATCGACGACTACTACGAGCCGTTCACCTACAACTACGCACGCCTGCAGAACGCGCCGCTGTCGGAGGCGGCACCGACCGCGCGCCCGCTGTCGATGATCACCGGCGACCCCATGGAGAAGATCACCTGGGGCCCGAACTGGGAAGACGACCTCGCCGGCGAATTCGCCAAGCGCAGCGTCGACAAGAACCTGGACAACGTGCAGAAGGACATGCTCGGTCAGTTCGAGAACACCTTCAACCTGTACCTGCCGCGCATCTGCAACCACTGCATGAACCCGGCCTGTGTGGCCGCCTGTCCCTCGGGCTCGCTGTACAAGCGCGAGGAAGACGGCATCGTGCTGGTCGACCAGGACAAGTGCCGCGGCTGGCGTTTCTGCCAGAGCGCCTGCCCGTACAAAAAGGTGTTCTACAACTGGGAATCGGGCAAGGCGGAGAAGTGCATCGCCTGCTACCCGCGCGTCGAGTCGGGCATGCCGACGGTATGCTCGGAGTCCTGCGTCGGCCGCATCCGCTACAACGGCATCATGCTGTACGATGCCGACCGCATCGAGGAACTGGCCAGCACTGCCAACGAGCAGGATCTGTACGAAGCGCACTGCAAGATCTTCCTCGACCCGAACGATCCGGCGGTGATCGCCGCGGCGCGCGCCGAGGGCATCAACGAGGACTGGATCATCGCCGCGCAGAAGTCCCCGATCTGGAAGATGGCCATCGAGTGGAAAATCGCCTTCCCGCTGCATCCGGAGTTCCGCACCCTGCCGATGGTGTGGTACGTGCCGCCGCTCTCGCCGGTGCAGTCGCAGATCGACCAGGGCAGCCTGCCGGTCGGCCCCGATGGCGCGATTCCGCTCGCAAGCGCCATGCGCACGCCGACCAAGTATCTGGCCAACCTGATGACCGCAGGCAAGGAAGAGCCGATCCGCAATGCCCTCAACCGCATGATCGCGATGCGCAGCTACTACCGCTCGCTCAACGTCGAGGGCAAGGCCGACACGCGCGCGCTGGAGACCGTGGGACTCACCGAGGACCAGGTCAAGGAGATGTACCGCTACCTGGCGCTGGCCGCGTACGAAGACCGCTTCGTCATCCCGACCAGCCACCAGGAAGAGCGCATGGACGACGCCTACGGCTTCCAGGGCCAGAACGGCTTCACCTTCGGCAACGATTCGTCGCTCGGCATCAGCAAGATCACCCTGTTCCCGCGTCGCCGCAAGGAAACGCCGGAGCCGGCGGAACTCGCCCCGTCCGCGGACAAGTAAGGAAAGGAACCCTCATGGCCCTCTACAAAATCCTCTCGGTCCTGCTCGATTATCCGAGCCAGGACCTGCTCGACGCGGGTGCGGAACTGCGCGCTGAAATCGCCAGAAACCCGGGCATCGACACCTCGGAAAAGGACGCGCTGCGCAAGTTCGTCGACCATCTGGCGCAGGCGTCCCTGACCGAGCTACAGGCGAGCTACGTCAAGACCTTCGATCTCACGCCGGAACACAGCCTGCATCTGACCCACCATCTGTTCGGTGACGACAACGACAGGAACCGTGGCCCGGCGCTGATCGACCTGGGCGAGCTGTACAAGGATTACGGCATTGAGACGACGACCAACGAGTTGCCGGACTATCTGCCGCTGGTTCTCGAGTTCGCCGCCATGCTCGAAGACACCGAAGCGACCGCCTTCCTGGCCGATGCCAACAAGGTGCTGACCGTCCTGGCCGACAACCTCGCCAAGGCCGGCAGCCCCTACGCCCCGCTGCTTTCCATTATCAAGAGCCGCGCCACGCTGACCCGCCTGGCCGCCTGAGGAGTTGAGAAATGAACGAAGTGACTTTTGACTGGAGCCTGAACTACTTCCTGTTCGGGCTTTACCCCTACATCGCGCTGAGCGTGTTCGTCATCGGCAGCTGGATCCGTTTCGATCGCGAGCAATACGGCTGGACCAGCGCATCGAGCCAGATCCTCTCCACCGCGAACATGCGCCTGGCGAGCAACCTGTTCCACATCGGCGTGATCGGCATCTTCTTCGGCCACCTGATCGGCCTGCTGGCGCCGTTCGCCATCTGGCACACGATCGGCCTGTCCTCGCTGGGCAAGCAGAGCATCGCCATGTACGGCGGCGGTTTCCTCGGCGTGCTGGCGATGATCGGCGGCCTCATGCTGCTGAGCCGGCGCCTGACCAACCGGCGCGTGCGCGCGACCAGCCGCACCTCGGACATCTTCATCCTGGTGTGGGTACTGGTGACGCTGTTCTTCGGTCTCGCCACCACCTTCACCACCTTCCACCACGCCGCGGAAGGCAGCGCCGACACCATGATGTCGCTGGCGCAGTGGGCCAAGAGCATCGTGCTGTTCGACGCCAAACCGGAGCTAGTGGCCAAGGTCGAACCCGTGTTCCAGATTCACCTCGCACTCGGCCTGACGCTGTTCCTGCTGTTCCCGTTCACCCGTCTGGTCCATATCTGGAGCTTCCCGATCGGCTATCTGACCCGCTCGTACCAGATCGTGCGCACCAAGCGCAACCTCCCCATCGCGCGTTAAGCGCCTGTCGTACCGGGTTCGCTGCCACCTGCGGGTGGCAGCCCCGTTTCAGCTCCAGCATCGCCATGACCTGCGTCAATTCCCCTGCAACGCCCGGCCCGTCCCGCGAAGGGAGCCGATGTGCTGCGTAAATACTGGTGGATCCTGCTGGTCGTCGCAGTCGCGCTCGGCGTGCATTTCACGGCCCAGAACATCATCCACCATGGCGATCCAGAAAACCTGAAAGGCCCGGATCTCGCCAAGGTCGCGCGCATCGAAGCGGAGGACCCGGCACGCGGTGCCAGGGTACGCGCCGGCATGGAGAAATACGAATCGATCTGCCGCCTGTGTCACCACCGTACCGGCCACGGCGGGAAATTCACCCCCGCCATCGGCGGCCGGCCGGCGGCCTATGTCGAGCACATGTTGAAGCTGTACCGCAGCGGGGCCAAGGTCGGGCCGATGACCAATCTCATGGCACCGTGGGCGAAAGAATTGACGGACGAGGATATCCGTAATCTGGGCGCCTATGTGGAGACCCTGGCGGGGACGAAACCCTGAAGAAGGCGCCGCAATGGCCGTAATCCATCAGCACGGGGGGTACGGCAAGCCTGCGGGAGACTTCCGGCGCGGCTAAAGCCGGGCCAGGCGTCGCGGCAAGTCCGGCCGGCTCGATGAGCGTCCCGGGTTACCCGCACTTTGCTGCCTCTTCGTCACGCCGTTCCACCCCGCGCGCGGGCGGAACCGAAAAAGTCAAGGGCAGTTGGGTGGACACAATTCTGTCAAGACGTGATAGACTTTTTCAACGGATATTCGTATTTGCGCATATTCGCACATAGGAACATGTCGCCTGGCGGATCGAGCGCACGCCGTCCAGCTGGGGCCTTCCAGAAACCGCGTCGAGAGGAGTCCGATATGCACCACATGCCCAAGATCAACTACCGCGAAGATGCACTCAACACCGCCAATCCGTATGCCATCTACACGCGAAAGCTGTTGGTGGACGGCAAGGAGATCCTGACCGATCCCGAAGGTTACATCCTCAACATGGAGGACTGGAGCGAGGGTTTCGCCCGTGCGCTCGCCGAGCAGGAGAAGCTCGAACTGACCAGCGAGCACTGGGATGTGATCGCCTTCATCCGCCAGCATTACGACGAGCATCAGGTTCAGCCGCAGGTACGCGACATGATCAAGCACTTCCGCGAAGCATGGGGACCTGATCGCGGCAACAACCACTACCTGCACGACCTGTTCCCCATGGGTGGCCCGCAGAAGCAGGGCAACCGTCTGGCGGGGATTCGCAAGACCAAGGGCGAGCACTGATTGTTGGTGAGCGGTGAACGGGAAGCAGTGAGCTGAGGACGCGTCGATCCGGCGCACCGTCGGGCGCGTCTAGCTGCGGTTTCCAGGAAGCCACTGATTTAACCTGGGGGTGCAGGTTCCACCGCCCGAAAATCGCGGCGAGGGCGCCGCTCCTACAGAGGATGCGTGGTTGTAGGAGGGCCGCCCCCGGCCCGATGCGGTGATGGTTCCACCGCCCAAATCGCGGCGAGGGCGCCGCTCCTACAGGGGATGCGCGGTTGTGGGCGGGCCGCCCCGGCCCGATGCGGTGATGGTTCCACCGCCCAAATCGCGGCGAGGGCGCCGCTCCTACAGAGGATGCGTGGTTGTAGGAGGGCCGCCCCCGGCCCGATGCGGTGATGGTTCCACCGCCCAAATCGCGGCGAGGGCGCCGCGCCTACAGGGGATGCGCGGTTGTGGGAGGGCCGCCCCCGGCCCGATGCGGTGAAGGTTCCACCGCCCAAATCGCGGCGAACCTCTGGAGGGCTCCCCCCCAACGCCTCTCCGCTCCCCGCATCAAACCGGCATATTCATGATGTCCTGGTACGCCTGTACCAGTTTGTTGCGGACCTGCACGGTCTGCTGGAAAGCGATGCTGGACTTCTGCATGGCGATCATGGCGTCGGACAGGCTGACGCTGGCATCGCCCGTCTCGAAACGCTGGGCGAGGCTTTGCGCGTCGAGCTGCATACCGTTGACCTGATCGAGCGAGGCCTTGAGGGCCCCCTGAAAGCCTCCCGCCTGGGTCGCCTGTGGCGCCTGCGCCGCACTGGATGCGGGGGCCGTCTGGGTGGCTGCGGCCCGCAACTGGGCAACCATGGCCTCGATGCGGCTGGTGTCGATTGCGCCGATGCTCATTGCTGACTCCTTCTTCGCCGCTGGCCGGCGGATTTCCACGCGCTCACCTTAAGCGCCTGCCTGTCATCCCATAAAGACGATAAAGAAGGTAAAGCCGCGCCTATTCCGCTGAATGAAAGCGGTGCCGCTGCCGATAATTCGATCACATGGCGAAATCCCGGGGCCGCAGCGCCCACCGGGTTCCGGATCGAAGGAGCAGCAGATGGCAGGTGAGATGGTGGTGCCGGCAAACGTGATGGACCTGACCCGCTCGCCGGGCGGGCGCAGGATCATGCTCCTGCTCGGTGCGGCGGCGACGGTGGCGTTGATGGCCGCGGTGTGGATGTGGGGCAGCCAGCCCGAGTACCGCGTGCTGTTCTCCAATTTCAGCGATCGCGACGGTGGCGCCATCGTGGCCGAACTGGAAAAGATGGGGGTGCCCTACAAATATGCCGAAGGGGGCGGCGCGGTGCTGGTGCCCGCGGACAAGGTACACGATGCGCGCCTGAAGCTCGCCTCCCAGGGGCTGCCCAAGGGCGGCAATGTCGGTTTCGAGCTGATGGAAAACCAGAAGCTCGGTGCCTCGCAGTTCGTCGAGCAGATCAATTTCCAGCGCGCCATGGAAGGCGAGCTCGCCCGTTCGATCGAGTCGGTGTCGGCGGTGCAGGCGGCACGTGTGCATCTGGCGATTCCCAAGTCGTCGATCTTCGTCTCGGAACAGAAGACGCCGACCGCGTCTGTCCTGCTGAACCTGCATCCCGGGCGCACGCTCGATCCGCAGCAGGTGAGCGCCATCGTCCATCTGGTGGCGAGCAGCGTGCCGGAGCTGTCCGCCAAGAGCGTGACGGTGGTCGACCAGAACGGCAACCTGCTGTCCGACACGGGCCGTCCGCCCTCCCCTGCGGGCCTGGACGCCACCCAGATCAAATACGTCCAGGAATTGCAGCAAAGCGTCGCGCGACGCATCGAATCCATCATCAGCCCGATCGTCGGTTCGGGCAACGTGCGTGCCGAGGCGACTGCGGATATCGACTTCTCGCGCAGCGAGCAGGCGGTGGAATCCTACAAGCCCAACCAGACGCCTGATGCGATGGCGATCCGCAGCCAGCAGACCAGCGAGGCCGTGAACGGTGCCGCCACGGCCGGCGGCGTGCCGGGCGCGCTGTCCAACCAGCCGCCAGCACCGGCGACCGCGCCGCTCAATCCGCAGCCGCAGCCGCAACCGAATGCAACGGCAGCCGCCGGGACACCATCTGCCAACACACGCAAGGACGCCACCGTCAATTACGAGGTCGACAAGACCATCCAATACGTGCAGCAGGGCATGGGGGGTCTGAAGCGTTTGACCGTCGCGGTGGTGGTCAACCACCGCAGGACCGTCGACAAGGACGGCAAGGTGACGATGCAGCCGCTCGGCGAGGCCGAGATGACCCAGATCACGAGTCTGGTGAAGGAAGCGATGGGGTTCAGCGCCGAGCGTGGCGACTCGCTCAACGTGGTGAACACCCCCTTCGCCGCGCCGGAGGTCGAGAAGATTCCCGAAACACCGCTGTGGAAGCAGCCGACGACGCTGCAGATGGGTAAGGACGCCGGACGCTACCTGTTGATCGGCCTGGCGCTGCTGTTCATCTACCTGCGCGTGCTCAAACCGATGATGAAGAAGCTCTCGGAACTGCCGGCACCGGCCCCGGCGGCGCAGGGCGCGCTGCCTGGCGGCGCGGACCTGATGGCGCTGCCGCAGGGCCAGCGCAACTATCAGGACAATCTTTCGCGCGCGCAGAAACTGGCCAACGAGGATCCGCGCGTCGTCGCCAACATCGTGAAGACCTGGGTGGACAAGAATGACTGACGGGGTGACCAAGGGCGCCATCCTGATGCTGGCGCTGGGCGAGGAAGGCGCGGCGGAGGTGATGAAATTCCTCGGGCCGCGCGACGTGCAGAAACTCGGCGAGGCGATGACCGCCATGAAGGCGGTGCCACAGCAGACCGTGGAAGCGGTGCTCAACGATTTCAGCGAGATCGTCGAGAGGAATTCCACACTGGGTCTGGATTCCGACGAGTACATCCGCAGCGTGCTGAAGAAGGCGCTGGGCGACGACAAGGCGAACTCCCTGCTCACCCGCATCCTCGGTGGCGGCGGCGACGCCAGCGGCATCGAGAGCCTGAAGTGGATGGACTCCGATTCGGTCGCCGATCTCGTCCGCAACGAACATCCACAAACGATCGCCACGATCCTGGTGCACCTGGAGCGCGACCAGGCGTGCGAGGTGCTGCGCTGCTTCACCGAGCGGTTGCGCAACGATGTTCTGCTGCGCATCGCCACCCTGTCGGGGGTGCAGCCGGCGGCCCTGCGCGAGCTCAACGACGTGCTGTCCAAGCTGCTGTCCGGCAGCGACGTGATGAAGAAACAGGCGATGGGCGGCACGCGTGTCGCCGCCGACATTCTCAACTTCATGACCGGCGAGCAGGAAGCCTCCGCCATGGAGTACCTGAAGAATTACGACCCGGACATGGCACAGAAGATCATGGACGAGATGTTCGTGTTCGAGAACATCCTCGATATCGAGGACCGCAGCGTGCAGTTGCTGCTGCGCGAAGTGCAGTCCGAATCGCTCATCATCGCCCTCAAGGGTGCCTCGCAGGACATGCGCGAGAAGATCTTCAAGAACATGTCGCAGCGCGCGGCCGAGACGATGCGCGAAGACCTCGATTCGAAGGGGCCGGTGCGACTTTCCGAAGTGGAAGCGCAACAGAAGGAGATCTTGATGATCGTCCGCCGTCTCGCCGACGAGGGCCAGATCATGCTCGGCCCGAAGGGAGAGGAGGCGTATGTCTAACTGCGTCATTTCTGCAACCGACGAAATATCGTGCCAGCCCTGGGAGCCGGCCAGTTTCGATCCGGCTGGCCGTGTCCAGGCCAGGACCACGCCCGGTAGGGTGGCGCTGCCGACCGTCGAGCAGATTGCAGACATCGAGGAGCAGGCTCGTCAGGAGGGCTTTGCGGCAGGCCACGCTGAAGGTCGTGCCGCGGGCCTGCGCGAAGCCGCCGCCGAAGCCGACCGCCTGCGCACCCTGACTGATGCCTTCAGTGCCGCGCTCAGCCAGGCGGACGAAGGCATCTCCCACCAGATCCTCGATCTTTCGCTCGATCTCGCACGCGCGATGCTGAAATCCTCCCTTGCCGTGCGCTCCGAACTGGTCTTGCCGCTGGTGCGCGAAGCGGTGCGCTATCTGCCCGCCATGCAGCAGCCCGCCCTGGTCTGCCTGCACCCGGACGATGCGGCCCTGGTGCGGCAGCACATGGGTGACGAGCTCGCCCGCACCGGCTGGCAACTGACCAGCGACCCCTTGCTCGAGCGCGGCGGCTGTCGTATCGAGACCCCTGGCAGCCAGATCGACGCCACCCTGCCGACCCGCTGGCAGCGTCTCGCCACGGCGCTGGGCGAGACGTCCGACTGGCTGGCCTGAGGCCGACGCGACATGACGCCCCTCGCCCACACCGAACGCTGGCAGGCTTTCCTCACCGACTGTCGCGAACTCGTGGCGATTGCCGAGCCGATGCAGGCGACCGGACGCATCACGCGTGTCGCGGGACTGGTGATGGAAGCGGTCGGCCTCAACCTGCCGGTCGGCAGCGCCTGCCACGTGCCACTCCCCAACGGCAGCCAGATCGACGCGGAAGTGGTGGGTTTCGACGGCACCCGGCTGTTCCTCATGCCGCAGAGTGAAGTCGAGGGCATCGTACCGGGCGCACGGGTGTTCCCGGCCGAAATCATCCCCACCCTGCCCGGCCCGGGCCAGGTCGATCACCCGCGCCGCCGTCCGAGCGACCGCACACGCCACCTGCCGGTCGGCGACGCCCTGCTGGGACGCGTGGTCGACAGCAACGGCCGCCCGCTGGACGGCCACGGACCGCTCGCCACCGGCGCCACCGCACCGCTCAGCCGGCGCAGCACCAACCCGCTGGCACGCGCGCCGATCCGCGACATCCTCGACGTCGGAGTGCGCGCGATCAACAGCATGCTGACGGTGGGACGCGGCCAGCGCATGGGCCTGTTCGCCGGTTCCGGCGTCGGCAAGAGCGTGCTGCTCGGCATGATGGCGCGCTACACCAGCGCCGACGTCATCGTTGTCGGCCTGATCGGCGAGCGCGGCCGCGAAGTGAAGGAATTCATCGAACAGATCCTCGGCGAGGAAGGGCTGGCGCGCGCCGCGGTCGTCGCGGCGCCGGCCGACACGCCACCCCTGATGCGCATGCAGGGTGCCGCCTATGCCACCGCCATCGCCGAACATTTTCGCGATCAGGGCAAGGACGTGCTCCTGATCATGGATTCGCTCACCCGCTACGCCATGGCGCAGCGCGAGATCGCGCTTGCCATCGGCGAGCCGCCCGCGACCAAGGGCTATCCGCCATCGGTGTTCGCCAAGCTGCCGGCACTCGTGGAACGCGCCGGCAACGGCAAGCCGGGCGGCGGCTCGATCACAGCCTTCTACACGGTACTCACCGAAGGCGATGACCAGCAGGATCCGATCGCCGACGCCGCACGCGCGATTCTCGACGGCCACGTGGTGCTCTCGCGCACGCTCGCGGAAAGCGGCCACTACCCCGCCATCGACATCGAACAATCGATCAGCCGCGCCATGCACACGCTCACCTCGCCGGCGCACCAGGAACTCGCGCGGCGCGTGAAGAAACTCTATTCGCGCTACGCGCGCAGCCGCGACCTGATCAACGTCGGCGCCTATGCCGCCGGCAGTGATCCGGTGCTCGACGAGGCGATTCGCCTGAATGGCGCCATCGAGACCTTCCTGCAGCAGGACATCGCGGAACGCGCCGGCGTGCAGGACAGCCTCGATGCGCTGGCCACGCTCTTTCAATAACACCACCCGACACAGGAAATTGCTGAATGGCCACTCCCTCCGCACTCGACACGCTGATCGACCTGGCTCACCGCGAAACCGACGACGCCGCAATCCGCCTGGGCGACGCGCTGCGCGCCGGTGAGGAGGCCCGGCAGAAACTCGACCTTCTGCAGCAGTATCGCGACGATTACACCAGCCGCTGCCAGGCCAGTCTGAGCCAGGGCATCAGCGCGGCGTATTTCATGAATTTTCAGGCCTTCATGCAGAAACTCGACTGCGCGGTAGCCGGCCAGCAGAAAGTCGTCGACGACGTCCAGCACCGCATCGCCCAGGCCCGTGCTGCATGGCAGCGCTGTGAGCAGAAGAAGATGTCCTTCGTCACGCTCGCCGAACGGGCCGACCAAACTGCGGCGCGCCGGGAACTGCGGCGGGAACAGAAGCAGAACGATGAATTCGCCGCACGCCGGTCGCTGCACAAACACACCCCATCCTGACAGGAAGTGCCTCATGAACGCCACCCCTATGACTCCGTCCACCGCCATCGCGTCGCAGGGTACAGCGTCCACGCGCAAAGGCGACCCCGCGGCCGCCGACACGCCGTTCAGCCAGATCCTTTCCGATGAAATCGCCTTGCAGACCGCCGCCGGAGCGTGCGAGCCGCACTGCGGGAAGACGCTTGCCGACAGGCTGGCCGAGTTGCTGGACAATCCGGCCGACCCGGACACGGTCACGGACCCCTCGCTGGCCTTCCAGGCATCCACCGACACGACCGCTCCACCACCCACCGCCGAAACGCTGGCCGCACTGGGGCTGTCCCTCGCCCCGCCCACAGGACAGGTCACCACGACCCAGCATGACGCGCAGCTCGACGAGGCAATGACCTCCGACGCCCCCGTGTCGCGCGCCATGCCCGCCAATGCCTCCCTGCGCACCGCAGCCGAGCCGGCCGCAGCAGCGGCATCAGGCGTGGATGCGCCCACCAGTGCGAACACACCTGCACGAGACAGCGAGGCATTCAGCGGGCTCTTCGCTGCCCGTCTTGCCGCCGAGGGCGCGCGGGCGGCGGAACCGTCCCCCGAACTGATCAGCCCCGTCGCACTGCGTCCTGCCGTGGTTCCCGGTGCGGCCGACACCGGTCCCGCTCCCACGCTGGCGGCTGCCCCCCGCCTCGCCCCCGAAGTGGGCAACGCCGCGTGGGGTCAGGCGCTGGGCGAGAAAATCGTATGGATGGCGTCCGGCAAGCAGCAAAGCGCCTCGCTCACCCTCAATCCACCGAACCTGGGGCCGCTACACATCGTGCTGAACGTCTCCAGCGACCAGGCCACCGCGAACTTTTTTGCGGCGCAGCCCGAGGTGCGCCAGGCTATCGAAGCCGCGCTCCCCAGGCTGCGCGAGATGATGGGTGAGGCGGGCATCCAGCTCGGACAGGCGAACGTCAGCGCGGATACACCGAGCCAGAACCAGGCATCCGGACAGGAGTCCTCGCGTGCGGCATCACACCCAGGAGCACTCGCCGACGCGGACGAACCGACGGTCGTCATGCCGGTGCCCCGGACGGGGCGCGGCCTGGTCGACACCTTCGCCTGAAATGGCTTTGCGCGAGATGACGGCCTTTTTCCCCCTTGTTCCGCGCTTAGGCGACGGCAAACCGTTCCGATAATGCAATACAAGCGAACCCGATATTCACTTCCCGCCAGGAACCGGACTCATGACCGAAGAGAACGAAGCCGCCGAAGCCGCGTCCCCACCCGGATCGAAGAAGAAGCTTTTCATCATCCTCGGCGTGCTGGTGGCGCTTCTTGCCGCCGGGGGCGCCGCCACATGGTTCGCCATGGGGCGCAGCAGCGAGGCGACGGAACACGCCGAAGAAACGCCTGCCAAGCCGCCGGTCTATCTGGCACTCGAAACCTTCACGGTCAACCTGCACGACAGCGAGCAGTTCCTGCAGGTCGATCTCACCCTGCAGGCGACCGAGCCGGCTGAAGTCGATACCATCAAGCTGCACATGCCGCGCGTGCGCAGCCGCCTGCTGACGCTGCTGGCGAGCAAGGATGCCGAGGAACTGCTCGCTCCGGAAGGCAAGGACAAGCTGGCGAAGGATATCCTTGCCGAGATCAACAAGCCGTTCGAGCCCAAGGGCAGCCCGCAGAAGATCGTCGACGTGCTGTTCACCTCCTTCGTGATCCAGTGACGCCATGGCCGACGCCTTTCTTTCCCAGGATGAGGTCGACGCGCTGCTCAAGGGCGTCACCGGCGAAACCGACGAAGGCCCGGTGGAAGCCGTCGACCCGTCCGGAGTGCGCCCCTACAATCTGGCGACGCAGGAACGTATCGTGCGCGGCCGCATGCCGACGCTCGAAATCATCAACGAACGCCTCGCGCGGCAGTTGCGCATCGGCCTGTACAATTTCCTGCGCCGCCAGGTCGAGATTTCGGTCGGCCCGGTCCGCGTCTCCAAATACAGCGAGTTCGTGCGCAACCTGGTGGTGCCGACCAACCTCAACCTGGTGCATTTCAAGCCGCTGCGCGGCACCGGCCTGATCATCTTCAATCCCGATCTGGTGTTCCTCATCGTCGACAACCTGTTCGGCGGCGATGGACGTTTTCACACGCGCGTCGAAGGCCGCGATTTCACCCAGACCGAGCAGCGCATCATCCAGCGCGTGCTCAACATCGTGTTCGAGTGCTACGGCAAATCGTGGGAGCCGGTATACCCGCTCGAATTCGAGTACGTGCGCTCGGAAATGAACACCCAGTTCGCCAACATCGCCACACCCAACGAGGTCGTGGTGGCGTTCACCTTCGCCATCGAGCTCGGCCAGGTCAGTGGCGAGATGCATGTGTGCATGCCGTATTCGATGATCGAGCCGATCCGCGACCTGCTGACCAGCAGCCTGCAGGCGGAGAACCTCGAGGTCGACAAGCGCTGGATTCGCATGATGCGCCAGCAGGTGCAACTTGCCGAAGTCGAGGTCGTCGCCGACCTCGGTACCGCAACGTTGAGCCTGCGTGATCTGGTCAATCTGAAGGTTGGCGACATCGTACCCATCGATATCCCGGAAACGGTCGAGGCCAAGGTCGACGGCGTACCGGTCATGGCGTGTCAGTACGGAAAATTCAACGGGCAGTACACGCTGCGTGTGGAGCGCATGATCTCGCTGAGTCCGGTCGATACGCAAAAAGGAGAAAAGCATGTCTGAAGATCTCACCCAAACCATCGCGGAAGACGACTGGGCAGCCGCCATGGCCGAGCAGTCGTCCGTCGCCAGTGCGCCCGCCGTGACCGCGCAGAGCGCCGACATTTTCAAGGACCTCGCGGCACCGCCCGTGAACAGCGGGACCGCCAACGACATTGATTTCATCCTGGACATCCCGGTGCTGCTTACCGTGGAACTGGGCCGCACCAAGATCGCCATCAAGAATCTGCTGCAGCTCGCACAGGGCTCGGTGGTCGAACTCGACGGACTGGCCGGCGAGCCGATGGACGTGCTGGTCAACGGCTGCCTGATCGCGCAGGGCGAGGTGGTCGTGGTGAACGACAAGTTCGGCGTACGCCTCACCGACATCATCACCCCCGCCGAGCGCATCCGGAAGCTCAACAAATGAGCGTTGCCCGTCGCGGTGTCATCGGCCTGCTGGCCGCCGCACCGGGCCCGGTGCTGGCGCAGGTTGCCGACGGCCCCTCCACCGCCGGCAGCCTGTTGCAGGTTTTCGTCGGCCTCATCGCCGTTCTGGCCCTGATCGTCGCGACGGCGTGGATCGCCAAACGCTTCGGCGTCATGCGCGGAGGAAGTTCCGGGCCGCTCCAGGTGGTGAGCAGCACCGCGGTCGGCACCCGCGAGCGCGTGGTCGTGGTCGAGGTCGGCGAATCCTGGCTGATCGTCGGCGTAGCACCCGGAAGCGTCAACGCACTGATGACCCTGCCACGCGGTACCGCCCCGGCAAGCTCCAGCGCCATCGCGCCCGGCAGCTTCGCCGCCCGCCTACAGCAACTGATCGAGAAGCGCCGTGAAAAATAGATATTCCGCGCTCCTCGCACTCGCGGTACTCGCATTGCCTTCACTTGCCCTGGCGCAGAGCGCCGGCCTGCCCGCCTTCACCAGCACACCGGCGGCCGGCGGCGGGCAGACCTATACGCTCAGCCTGCAGACGCTGCTGCTGCTCACCTCGCTGTCCTTCCTGCCGGCGATGCTGCTGATGATGACGAGTTTCACGCGCATCATCATCGTGTTGTCCCTGCTGCGCATGGCGCTCGGCACCCAGTCCACCCCGCCCAACCAGGTTCTGATCGGGCTGGCGCTGTTTCTCACCTTCTTCGTGATGAGCCCGACGCTCGACAGGATCTATACCGAGGCCTACCAGCCGCTGTCGGAAAACCGCATGCAATTGCAGGAAGCGCTCGGCAAGGGCGCGGTGCCACTGCGGGCCTTCATGCTGAAGCAGACCCGTGAAACGGATCTCGCGCTGTTCGCGCGCATGTCGGGCACCAATGGCCTGAAATCGCCCGACGACGTACCGATGCGCATCCTCATCCCCGCCTTCATCACCAGCGAGCTGAAAACCGCGTTCCAGATCGGTTTCGCCGTCTTCATTCCCTTCCTCATCATCGACATGGTGGTCGCCAGCGTCCTGATGGCGATGGGCATGATGATGGTTTCGCCGATGCTTGTCTCGTTGCCGTTCAAGATCATCCTGTTCGTACTCGTCGACGGCTGGAACCTGCTGCTCGGTTCGCTGGCGCAGAGTTTCCATTGATCCCGGGAGACCCGTCATGACCCCTGAAACTGTAATGTCCATGGGGCGCACCGCGCTGGAAATGACCCTTCTGGTGGCATCGCCCGTGCTATTGGTGACCCTGGTCGTCGGTCTTGTCATCAGCGTCTTCCAGGCCGCCACCCAGATCAATGACGCCAGCCTGTCCTTCATTCCCAAGGTACTCGCCGTACTCGCGACCTTCGCCATCGCCGGCCCCTGGATGCTGACACTCATGACCGATTACATGCGCCGCGTCCTGACGGGCTTGCCTGGCCTCATCGGATAGCCGTGCTCAGTTTCACCGACGCACAGATCAACACCTGGCTGACCACGTTTCTCTGGCCCCTGGTCCGCATTCTCGGTGTGTTGATGGCCGCGCCGGTGTTCGGCCACCGTGCCACGCCGACGCGGGTCAAGATTGGCCTGGGCGTCTTCATCGCCCTCGTTCTCGTGCCCACCCTGCCCGCACCGCCCGATATCGCCCTGGGCTCCTGGCAGGGGTTGCTGGTACTCGTTCGACAAATCCTGATCGGCATCGCGATCGGTTTCGTGATCCGCATCGCGTTCGCCGCTGTCGACGCCGCCGGTGAGATCGTCGGCCTGCAAATGGGTCTGGGTTTCGCCACGTTTTTCGACCCGCAGAGCGCGGGTCAATCGCTGGTTCTCGCGCGCTTCTTCAACATGCTGGCCGTGCTGCTGTTTCTTGCCGTCGACGGGCATCTCCTGCTGCTCGACGTCCTTGCCAGGAGTTTCCAGACGCTTCCGGTTGGTGCGTCCCCGCTTGGCGCAGCAGGTTTCCGCAGCGTCGCCACCTTCGGCAGCATCATATTCGCCATCGGCCTGCAACTCGCCCTGCCGTTGATCGCGATCATGCTCATGACCAACCTCGCCCTGGGGATTCTCACGCGCGCGGCGCCGCAGCTCAACATTTTCGCGATCGGCTTCCCCATCACGCTGAGTGTCGGGCTGATCGCCCTCACCCTGAGCCTGCCCTACTTCACTGTCCAGTTCGGGCGCATCATCCAGAACAGCCTCGAGGCCGCGACGACGGTCGTGAAGAATCTCGGGCTGTAGGGAAAACGCCCGTAGCGTGGCTGGAGCGGACTTTGCTTGGCGGTTACGGTCTGGTTCGATGTTTCGGGCCGAAGCCCGACCTGCGGCGTCCGGAACAGACCGCGCAGCCCGTCATGCCGGGTTTGGCCAACGCCTCCCGAATCCATCCCGTGCAGACGGGTTCGGGTGGCCGATGTTCAGAATCCCAGGCTATCCAGCAGATCGTCGACCTGGCTCTGGTTCGCGACCACATCCGGCGCCGCGCCCGGATTGATCTGCGGTCCGTTGAGGAGAGAATTCCCGGTATCGCGCTTCACCTCCTCGGGGGCATAGTCGATCAGCAACTGGACCAGTTGCTGCTCCAGGCTATGCGCCAGATCGGTGACCTTGCGGATGACCTGGCCGGTGAGATCCTGGAAATCCTGCGCCATCATGATTTCGAGCAACTGCTGCTTGGTGGCGTTGGTGTCGTTACGCATGTCGGCCAGACACTGCATCGTCAGCGTGGCCATGTCACGATAATTCGCTTCGGAAAACGGCCCCTTCAGCGTCGCCTGCCAGCCGTTGAATATTTCATCCGCGCTGGCCGAAACGCGTTCCTGCATGGGAATGGCGGTATCGGTAGCATTCAGCACGCGTTGCGCCGCCTGCTCGGTCATACGCACGACATAACTCAGACGTTCCCGCACATCCGGGATTTCGTGCGTCACCCGTTCGAGTGCCTTGTCGAGACCCAGCTCGCGCAGGCTGTCGTGCAGGCTGCGGGTGATCTGGCCGACTCGCGCGAGCATCTCGTCGTGATCGGGCGTACGCGGGTCGACCGCGGACAGCGTCGCCGCTGCGTTGGCAAAATGGGCATCCATGTCAGCCCCCCGCTTTTTCCATTTTTTCGAAAATCTTGCTGAGCTTCTCGTCCAGGGTGGCAGCGGTGAAAGGCTTGACGACGTAGCCGCTGGCGCCCGCCTGCGCCGCGGCGATGATGTTTTCCTTTTTCGCCTCGGCGGTGACCATCAGCACGGGAATCTTGGACAGTGCGGCATCGGCGCGGATGGTTTGCAGCATGGTGAGTCCGTCCATGTTCGGCATGTTCCAGTCCGACACGACGAAATCGAACTTGTTCGCACGCAGCTTGGCCAGCCCGTCGACGCCGTCCTCGGCCTCTTCGACGTTGGAATAGCCCAGCTCCTTCAGCAGGTTGCGCACGATGCGTCGCATCGTGGAAAAGTCATCGACCACGAGAAATTTCATGTTCGGATCAGGCATGCGTCACTCCAGTGAAGCGGTTTGTCATTACCCATAATCATCGGCACGCGGCAAACAAACTTGACCCCTGCACCTCACACCCGCATGGCATGGCTGCCCTGCGCGGCAAAATGAGCCATGACCCGTGCCGGCAGTTCGTGCAGCGGCGCGACTTCGTGGGTCGCGCCCACTGCGATGGCTTCCTTGGGCATGCCGAACACGACGCAACTGGCCTCGTCCTGCGCGAGGTTGTAGGCACCCGCCTGCTTCATCGCCAGCATGCCGGCGGCGCCGTCCTTGCCCATGCCGGTGAGGATGACACCGACCGCGTTCTTGCCGGCCGCCGCGGCGGCCGAATTGAACAGAACATCGACCGAAGGCCGGTGCCGGTTGACCGGTGGCCCCTGATCCAGGCGCGTCATGTAGTTCGCGCCGCTCCGCGTCAGCAGCAGATGGGAGTGTCCGGGGGCGAGGAACGCATGACCGGGCAGCACGCGCTCGCCACCTTCGGCCTCCTTGACGGCGATACGGCACAGCTTGTCGAGACGGTTGGCGAACGAGCGGGTGAAGCCCTCCGGCATGTGCTGGGTGATGAGCACGCCGGGACTGTCCGGTGGCAACTGTACGAGAAAGTCCTTGATCGCCTCGGTGCCACCGGTGGAGGCGCCGATGATGATGAGCTTTTCGCTGCTGACGAACGGGCTGTGCAACGATGCGAGTTGCGTCGGCCGGTTGGCGACCCGGGTCTGGATGCGTGCCCGCGCGGCGGTGCGTATCTTGTCCGCGATGAGTTCGGCATAGTCGTGCATGCCGCTCTGGATGGAGACCTTCGGTTTGGTGACGAAATCCACCGCCCCCAATTCCAGGGCGCGCATGGTGATCTCCGAGCCGCGCTCGGTCAGCGATGACACCATGACGACGGGCATCGGACGCAGGCGCATCAAGCGTTCGAGGAAATCCAGACCGTCCATCTTCGGCATTTCGACGTCCAGCGTCAGCACGTCGGGGTGGGTCTGCTTGATGAGATCGCGCGCCGCGAGCGGATCGGGGGCCGCGCCGACGGTCTCCATGTCCGGCTGGCTGTTGATGATTTCCTTCATGATGCCGCGGATCAACGCCGAGTCGTCCACGATCAGAACCTTGATCTTGCTCATGATGGCCTCAGAACAGGTCGACCGCGCCGGACACCGAATTGGTGCGCAGGCGGTGGGCATAGTCCTGTTCGCGCTTCACCAGGGTGTAGTTATTGAGCTGTCGCAATTTTTTCACCAGCACCTTGCCGGTCGCCGGAAAGAAATAGACCTTGCGCGGATGGATGTCGTTGAGATCTTGGGCGACGATGCGGATTTTCTCCGCGTCGAGGAAATCCAGTACGAAGCGCGCGTTGCGCTCGCCCACGTTCATCGCGGTGAATCCGCGCAATACGTTGCCGCCGCCGAACACCTTGGCTTCGAGATTCTCCCGGCGCGCACCGGCCTTCAGCAACTGGTTGATCAGCACTTCCATCGCATACGCGCCATAGCGCATGGACGCAGACGCGGGGCTGGCGCCGTCGCCGCTGCCGTCGGGCAGCATGAAATGATTCATGCCGCCGATGCCCGTGGTGCGGTCACGCAGGCACGCGGCCACGCACGAGCCCAGCACCGTGACGATGAGCATGGGTTTGCGGGTGAAGTAGTATTCCCCGGGGAGGATTTTCGCCGCCTCGCAGTCGAAGTTGCGGTCGAAGTAAAGGTTGGTGGCGAGCTGTTCTTCGATGGCCGTGTTCATGCGTGGTTCCTGCTGCCGCTCATGCGGTGATGCGCATCCAGCTCGTACACGGTCTTGCCGCGCAGCCTGAGCGCATTGGAAGCATACATGAAATTCTCCGAATGACCCGCGAACAGCAGTCCGTCGGGCTTCATCAGGGGCACGAAGCGCGACAGGATGCGGCCCTGCGTCGGCTTGTCGAAATAGATCATCACGTTGCGACAGAAAATCGCATCGAACGGGCCGCTGACCGGCCAGCTGGGGGCCAGCAGATTGAGCGGCTTGAAGCTGATCATCTGCCGCAATTCGGGCCGCACCCGCACCAGTCCGGCCCGGTCGCCCTTGCCGCGCAGGAAAAAGCGCTTGAGGCGTTCGCCCGACATCTTCTCGACACGCTCGATCGGGTACACCCCTTCCTGTGCGGTACGGAGCACGTTCGTGTCGATATCCGTGGCCACGATGCTGACAGGGGGTGCGAGCGTGTCGAAGGCCTCGCACAGCGTCATCGCGATCGAATAGGGCTCCTCGCCGGTCGAGCTCGCCGAGCACCACACCGCAAGCGTACCCTTCGCCCGCAGCATGTGCTCGGCAAGCAGGGGGAAATGGTGCGCCTCGCGAAAGAACGCGGTGAGATTGGTGGTCAGCGCATTGGTGAAGGCTTCCCACTCGGCGTCGTCGGCGCCGCTTTCCAGGGTATCGAGATACGCGGCGAAGCTGGTCAACCCCTTGGCGCGCAGGCGACGCGCCAGGCGGCTGTAGACCATTTCCCGCTTCGCCTCGCTGAGCGAGATGCCGGCTCGCCGGTAGATCAGCTCACGCACACGCGCGAAATCGTGCGGCGTGAACTCGAAGCACTTGGCGTTGGGGGGAAGGATGGATTGGAGGTTCATGCCGCGCGCAGGAAGCACCGACGCAGGCCGCGTCGTGCGGCCCGTCGAGGCACTATCAGAAGGTCTCCCAGTCCTCGCCGCCCGCCGCTCTTTTCGGTGCAACCAGAGGCATTCTGCGCGGCGCCGTATGCCCGTGTTCCGCCCCGTGTTTTTGACGGTCGGGCTGGATGGCCGCGGCGCCACGCGCACGCGCGCCTTCGACCAGCTTGAAGTTGTCGACCACCGTCGCCAGCGTGGCAGCCTGTGTTTGCAGGCTTTCGGATGCAGCGGCCGCTTTCTCCACCAGCGCGGCATTCTGCTGGGTGATCTCGTCCATCTGCCCCACCGCCTGGTTGACCTGCTCGATGCCGGCGCTCTGCTCACGGCTGGCTTCGGAAATGCCATTGACGATCTCGGCCACCAGTTGCACCGAGGTGACAATGTCGTCCATCGCCTCGCCGGTCTCGTCAACCAGCTTGCCACCCACTTCGATCTGGCCAACGGAGTCCTCGATCAGTGCCTTGATTTCCTTCGCCGCCGTGGCACTGCGCTGCGCAAGATGTCGAACCTCGGAGGCGACGACAGCAAAACCACGCCCCTGCTCGCCCGCTCGCGCCGCTTCGACAGCGGCGTTCAGGGCAAGGATGTTGGTCTGGAAGGCAATACCGTCGATGACACCGATGATGTCGGCAATCTTCCGCGAACTGTTCTTGATGGACGCCATGGTGTCGACCACCTTCTTCGCCACTTCACCACCGTTGGATGCGATTTCAACGGTCGACTCCACCAGCCGGCTCGCCTGATGCGCATGCTCGGCGTTCTGCTTGACCGTGCTGGTCAGCTCTTCCATCGAACTGGCGGTCTCCTCAAGACTGGAGGCCTGCGATTCGGTGCGGCCAGACAGATCGGCATTGCCAGCGGCAATTTCGCCCGCACCCGTGTTGACCTGGTCGGTCGCTTCCTTGATCTGCCCGATCAGCAGTTTCATGTTGATCTGCAGCACGCGCAGGCCCTGCATCAGTCCGTCGAGTTCGCGAATGCCCCCTGCCGCGATACGCGCGGTGAGGTCCCCGGAAGCCATGCGATCGATTTCGCGCCGCGCGCGTTCCATCGGCAGGACGACGGCACGATACGAGAGCACGCCAAACAGCGCGGCAAGCGGCACGCCGAGAACCCCGATGCCGATGATCCAGTTTAGATAGGCGCTGCCCGCACTGCCACCCGCCATCGCGGCCAGTCCAGCAATCCCCGCGAACAGGGCGCCGACCGATCCGGCCGCCACAGCGAGCAGGGTCTTGAGCGAAAGATTCTTCAACAGCCGGCAGCGCTGCACGAAGGTGCGACGCACCGCGCTGCCCTCACGAACTTCCAGCGACGCGTCGCCCGCCTTGATCGCACGATACGCGCGTTCGGCGTCCGCGACCGCGGCGCGGCTGGGTTTCACCCGGATCGACGCGTAGCCGCAGACCTCGCCGTTCTCGATGAGCGGCGCGGCATTGGCCATCACCCAGTAATGGTCGCCGTTCTTGCAGCGATTCTTGACCAGTCCCGTCCAGGCCCTGCCGCTTTTCAGCGTGCGCCAGAAATCCGCAAAGGCCTCGACCGGCATGTCCGGGTGGCGAACGATATTGTGCGGTTGCCCGATCAATTCATCAGAAGTGAACTCCGCCGCGTCAATGAAATCGTCATTGACGTAGGCCAGCTTCCCCTTGAGGTCGGTTTTGGAAACGATCAGCGTTTCGTCCGTGACGGGATATTCGGCGTCGGTCACGGGAAGGTTTCTACGCATCTTCAGCCTCTTCGCATTCTGCGCATGTCTTTGGGTCAAGCACGGCCAGAGCCCGACGACATCCCTTGCGAAGCATCGACCGAGTCACGTCCGATCACAGCCACGATGAAGCGACACGCTTAAAGTCCTCTAAATTTTCGCGGCGGTGAGAACAAATAGGTATTCTGACTTAGTCGGTTCCCCGACATTGCCGATACCGAATGCCATGCGGACAACATTGTTTCATTTCAGGGCCGTGGCCACGCCTTGTCTAGCCGAGCATCCTGATCACGATATCCGCGGCCGCCTCGCTCGGCGAACGCGCGCCGGGTTCCATCACCGCATCGAGCCGCGCGAAAGCTTCGAGTTCCCGCCGGCGCAGCGGCGTGTCGGCGAGCACCTCGCACAGCTTCGGCACGATGACCTCGGCGGCGCATTCCTCCTGCAGCAGCTCGGGAATGACGTTCTCGCCAAGCACCAGGTTGGCGAGGATGATCGACGAGACCCGCACCACGCGGCGCGCGATGAAGGCTTCGACCGCGCCGCCGCGATAGACCGTGATCATCGGCACGCCGGCAAGCGCAAGCTCGAGCGTCACCGTACCGGATTTGGCCAGCGCGGCCCGTGCGATCCGGAAGGCGGCACGCTTGTCGTCTTCGCCGACCACGATGCGCGGCTTCACCGGCCAGGTCGCGACCGATTCATTCACCGCCTCCAGCAGATGCGGCATGGTCGGCAGCACCGCCTCCAGCGCAAGACCCTGCGCCGCAAGCATCGCCAGCGTCTCGCCGAACACCGGCATGTGGTGGCGGATCTCGCCGCGGCGGCTGCCCGGCAGCAGCAGCAGCACCGGCGGCGATGCGGCTCGGCGCGCGGCCTCCTCCGCATTCGGCCGCAGCGAGGACAATTGCTCGATCAACGGATGACCGACATAGGTGCAAGGCGGCCCACCCAGCGCAAGATGTTCCTGCGGCTCGAACGGCAGCAGCGCCAGCACGTGATCGACATAGCGCGCCATCGCGCGGGCACGGCCTGGCCGCCACGCCCACACCGTGGGCGAGACATAATCGACGATCGGAATGGTGGGATCGGCGGCACGCACGCGGCGCGCGACGCGATGGGTGAAATCCGGACTGTCGATGATCACCAGCACATCGGGCCTGGCGGCGAGCACCGCCCGCGCCGCCTCGCGGATACGCCGCAGCAGCATCGGCAACTGCTTCGCCACGCCGGCGAAGCCGACAATGGCAAGGTCGTCGATCGGGAATTTCGAGACCAGCCCGGCCGCCGTCATGTCGCGGCCGCCGACGCCCTCGAACACCACGCCCTCGCCGAGGCGCGCGCGCAACTCCCGCATCAGGGCGCCGCCGAGATGATCGCCCGAAGCTTCGGTCGCGATCAGGAACACCTTGCGCGGCGCGCTCACGCCAGCACTCCGACCATGAACACGCCCGCTTTGTCGGCGGCTTCCACCATCGCCTGCGGCTCGGCGACCACGGCCTGACCCGCCGCGATCGCCGCGCCCGCGAGACCGGCGGCCGCAAGGCCCTCGACGGTGCGCGGGCCGACCGCCGGCAGATCGAGCCGCAGATCCTGCCCCTGCTTCGGCGCCTTCACCAGCACGCCGCGCCCGGGCTTGCCGCGCAGCCGCCCCTCGGCGCGCAGCCGGGCGACACGCGCCAGCAGCGCGTCGGTGCCCTCGATATCCTCGACACTGACGACATGACCGTCGATCACCACGGCGGCCTGCCCGACATCGAACGGGCTGATGGCGCGCAGCAGGTCGCAGCCCCGGGCGATATCGGCCTCGGCGTCTCGATCCGGCCGCGCCCGCGTCATGCAGCCTTCCGGCATCAACAGCTCGGGCGCGAGATCGCGAATGCCGAGCACGCGAAAGCCGCGCGATTCGAAGAATCCCGCTGTGGTGGTGAGCAGATGGTCGTCGCCGCCGCGCAGCCCCGCGATGAACGCCGGGATCAGCGCCAGCGCGCCGAAATCGAGCTTGAGGTCGGACAGCGAGGGCCGCACCAGCCCGCCGATCAACGTGATGTCGCGGCAGCGCTCGGCCTTCAGCAGGCTGACCAGCGCGCCGAACTTGCCGAGGCCGATCCAGTGATGGCGGAAGCGTTGCACCTCGCGCGGATCGCAAAATCCCTTGAGGGCGAAGATCACCGGCGCGGCACCGCGCTTTGTGAGCACGTCCGCGACCGCAAACGGCAGCACGCCGGTCCCCGCGATCAATCCAACCGGCGATGTCATGGCGGGTTGATCGGTCATGGCACGTGCCGCGATCAGGACTTGTCGGAGCCGGCCGGCAGGCACAATGCGCGGTGCTTGTCGGCGCCGATGAAGTCGAGAATTTCGGCAATCGCCGGATCAGCATCGCGCGAGGGCTGCACGCTCGCCAGCCGTTCGGCAAACACGCCGGGGCCGTGGAACAGCTTCTGGTAGAATCCGCGCACCGTGGCGAGGCGCTCGCGGGTAAACTTGCGGCGCTTCATGCCGACGATGTTGAGCCCTTCGAGATGGGCGTACTGGCCGTTGGCGAGGCCGAACGGAATGATGTCGCCGCGCACGCCGCAGATGCCGCCGACCATCACCTGCGAGCCGACACGGGTGAACTGATGCACCGCCGACAACCCGCCCATAAAAACGAAATCGCCGATCAGGCAATGCCCGCCCAGCGTGGCGGAGGTCGCGAAGATCACGTCATTGCCGACGATGCAGTCGTGGCCGACATGAGCGTTGTTCATGAAGTAGCCACGGTCGCCGACGCGGGTGATGCCGCCGCCGCCGACCGTGCCGGCGTTCATGGTGACGCCCTCGCGCAGCGTGCAGCCGTCGCCGATCACAAGTTTGGTCAGTTCGCCGCGATAGGCCAGCGACTGCGGCGCGGTGCCGAGCGAGACGAACGGATAGATCGTGCAGTTCGCGCCGATCGTGGTCTGCGCGGTGATGTTGACATGCGAAAGCAGCGTGGTGCCCGCGCCGATCACGACATGCGGGCCGACGATGCAATATGGCCCGATGGTGACGTCATCGCCAATGACCGCACCATCCTCGATGCGCGCGGTGGGATCGATCTTCGCCATGTGCGATCAATCCGCCAGCATGGCGCCGACGTCGGCCTCGGCCACCGTCACGCCATTGACCTTGGCCTCGCCGTGAAACCACCACATCGCGCGTTTCCGGTTCGCAAGGCTCATATGATATTCGATGGTGTCGCCCGGCCCCGCCGGCTTGCGGAATTTGCAATTGTCGATGGTGAGGAAATACACCGCCGTCGGCCGCTCGGTCTCGCCGGTCGAGAGCATGCCGATGATGCCGGCGGTTTGCGCCATGCCTTCGATCATCAGCACGCCAGGATAGATCGGCCGGCCGGGGAAATGGCCCTGGAACTGCGGCTCGTTGATGCTGACGTTCTTGATGCCGATGCCGCTGAAGTCGCTGCGGATGTTGATCACCCGATCGATCAGCAGGAACGGAAACCGGTGCGGCAGGGTCTTGAGGATCGTCGCGATATCGACGGACTCAAGCGTGATCGGTGCCTGCGATTCCATTAGGCTTTTTCCTCGTTGTCCGGTGCGGCGGACGTGGTGGATTTGGGCAAACCCTCGCGGCCCAGGCGCTGGACCTCGAACAGTTCGCGAAAGAATTGCTTGATCGGCTTGGCGGGCGAGCCGCCCCAGCGCACGTTCGGCGGCACCTCGCCGACCACGCTGGAGCGCGCGGCGAGCTGCGCGCCCGCACCGATGGTGGCGTGATCGCTGACGCCGACGCGCGCGCCGAGCACCGCGCCGTCCCCCAGTGTCGACGAGCCGGCAATGCCGCTCTGGCTGACGATGATACAGCGCCGGCCGATCGAGACGTTGTGGCCGATCTGCACAAGGTTGTCGATCTTGGTGCCCTCGCCGATCACGGTGTCGCGCAGCGCGCCGCGATCGACGGTGGTGCCGGCGCCGATCTCGACGCCGTTCTGAATCAGCACGCGGCCGGTCTGCGGCACCTTGAGATGGCCGCTCGCGGTCGGGATGAAGCCGTAGCCGTCCTGTCCGATGCGGCAGCCCGGATGGATGATGACGTCGTTGCCGATCAGCGCATGCAGCACGGTGGTGCCGGGACCGATGCTGCAATTGCGCCCGATCTTGACATGCGCGCCGATCACCACGCCGGCGCCGATCACGGTGCCGCTGCCGATCTCGACCTCGGGACCGATCACCGCCAGCGGATCGACGGTGACGCCGTCCTCCAGCCACGCCTCGGGATGGATCACGGCGGTGGGATCGATCCCTTCCCCCCCGAAGGCCGATTCGGGCCGTAGCGCGTCGGGATGCAGCTCCCGGCCGACCTTGACGAAGGCGACATAGGGATTGGCGACGCGGAGCGCCGCGATCCGCGCCGGCACGCTGGCCGCCAGCGCCGGGCTAACGAGGCAGGCCCCGGCATGGGCGCGCGCAAGCTCACCTGCGTATTTCTTGCTGTCGAAGAAGGCGAGATGCATCGGCCCGGCGGTGTCGAGCGTGGCAAGGCCGCTGATGGCGTCACCGGCACGCGCGGGATCGACGAGCTCCGCGCCGGTCAGCGCCGCGATCTCGGCCAGGGTCAGTTTCACCGGGGTCTTGAAAAATGTCGGCTGCGCCATCCCATCCGCCGATCCGGCAAAGTCGCCTGCCCGCTGACGTCCCATCGGTCCGCCGGCAAAATTGCCTGAATCATGGCTCCGGGCAAATCCCGGATACCAATATAATATTGAAGTCGGTTAACCCTTAAACCGGCCGCCCTGCAAGCACAAAGCCCTGCAAATCAGGGATTTGCAGGGCTTTGCCGGTGCTTGGACCGATTTTAGAACGTGGTGCCGCCGCCGAACCGGAATTCCTGGATGCGGTCGCCGGTGACCTTGTTGATCGGCACCGCGTAGTCGATACGCAGCGGACCAAACGGCGAGGCCCAGATCAGACCCACACCCACCGAAGAGCGGATCTTCATGGTGTCGGGATCGTTAAGAACGACGTTCTGCCCAAGATAGCTGGTAACGCCCTCGTAGCCCCACAGCGAGCCGACGTCGGCATAGACCGCGCCCTTCAGGCCCACTTCCTTCGGCAGGAACCAGAACGGCATCTGCAACTCGGCGGTGGCGCCCCAATACTTGGTGCCGCCCATCGCGTCCTGGGTCGTAAGCGGATTCAGGTCGCGCGGACCAATGCCGAGCGGCGCGAAACCGCGAACCAGATTCGGACCCATCTGGAAGTTATCGAGCATGCGGACGCTGCCGTTCGGATTGCCGACATTCGCCGAACCGCCGCCGCCCCAGCCATTGATGATACCGCCCTGCACGCGGATCAACCCGACGATATCCGACACCACCGGCTGGTAGAGCTTCACGTCGCCCGTGGTCTTGATATAGCGGGTGTCGCCGCCGGCGCCGGCGAAGTCCTGCGACAGGGTCGCGAGGATACCGGTGGTCGGATCCTTGTTGTTGTCGAGGGTGTTGTAGGTCAGCGTGTAGCCGAACGCCGAGGTCAACACCGCGCCATTGGCAAGGCCGGCCTTGACCGGAACCGAGGCTTCGCCGTCCGAAAGACAGCTCGTCGCAATACCGAAATCACCAGCCACAACCGGGAAGCTGTTCACGCCGTCCGGATTGATGTTGTTACAGTTCTGGTACTGCCACGGCAGTTTGATTTCCTGACGCGAGATCGAGTAGCGGACCTGCAACGCGAGGTCCTCGCGGAGCTGGAAGCCGAGACGCGGGCTGAAGCCGAGCGTTTTGGAATCGTAGGACAGATAGCGGTTGGCGAGCTGCTGGCGCTGATACAGGTCCATGCCGAGCGCGATCCGGTAACCCATCAGGTACGGCTCGACGAACGACAGCGAATAGCCGCGGGCATACTGGCCGTACTGCACCGACGCCTTGGCGTAGAGACCGCGGCCAAGCAGGTTGCGCTCGGCAATGCTGACTTCGCCCAGCGCGCCGTCGGCCGACGAGTAGCCACCCGAGACCGAGAAATCGCCGGTCGACTTCTCTTCCAGATCGACGTTGACGACGACGCGGTCCGGCGAGGAGCCCGGCTCCTGCGTCACCTTCACGGTCTTGAAGAAGTCGAGGTTCCTGAGGCGGCGCTCGGCGCGATCGATCAGCGCGCGGTTGTAGGCATCGCCTTCGGAGATATCGAACTCGCGGCGGATCACGTAGTCGCGGGTGCGGGTGTTGCCACGCACGTTGATGCGCTCGATGTAAACGCGCGGACCCTCGCTCGCGACGAACACGATCGAGACGGTGTGCGCCTCGAAATTACGGTCGCCGCGCGGCTTCACGCTGGCGAAGGCATAGCCGCGGCGCGAGGACTCGATGGTCATTTCCTCGACGGATTTTTCCACCGCCTCGGCGTTGTAGATCGAGCCGACGCTGACCCGCGACAGGCTGCGCAGCGCGTTGCCGTCGAAGCCGGGGATGGTCGATTCGAAATTGACCGAACCCACGCGGTACTGCTGGCCTTCCTCGATCTTGAAGGTGACGATGAAGCCCTTGTTGCCGGGATCATATTCGGTCAACGCGGCGACGACCTGCACATCGGCATAGCCGTTCTTCAGATAGAAGCGGCGGATCAGATCGCGGTCGGATTCGACACGGTCGGGATCGTAGATGTCGCCCGACGACAGGAAGCTGAGGATGTTCGATTCGCGCGTCTTGATGATGCTGCGCAGGCGGTAGGCCGAGAACGCGCTGTTGCCGATGAAGTTGATCGACTCGATGCCGGTCTTCTTGCCTTCGGTGATCTCGAACACGAGATCGACGCGGTTGTTCGGCTGCTCGATGTATTTCGGCACGACATGGACGTCGTAGCGCCCGCTGCGGCGGTAGATTTCGGTGATGCGAAGGGTATCGGACTGCACCATCGCGCGCGACAGCGTGCCGCGCGGCTTGGACTGCACTTCGGCCTGAAGCTGCTCGTCCTTGACCTTCTTGTTGCCTTCGAAGGCGACGCGGCCGATCACCTGGTTCTCGACCACGATCACCACGAGGCGCCCGCCCCGCTGGTCGATCCGCACGTCCTGGAACAGGCCGGTCTCGATCAGGGCCTTCAGGCCATCGTCGATCCGCACGCTGTCGAGCCGACCGTTCGGGCCGGGCTTGAAATAGGAGCGGATGGTGTCGGCTTCGATGCGGCGGGTGACCTCTTACCCGGTTGATGCGGGCGGCTTTGCGTGCGGGGGGGGAAATCCCCCAGAACACGAAGCACACACATCACCGGCCACCGGCGCCGCAGGGAAAACAGCGACGAACCCGGCTGAGGCGGGGCTACCCCCTCACGCTCTCATTACCTCCCATACGTCCCCAAGTCCACGACTATTTCCCCACAGACCGCCAACACGACCGGGGGGTACCCAAACGTTGCCCGCTTGTAGCCAATTTTGGCAGCATGGCAAACGCCATTTCGACACGTAATTTCAGTTTCTTAATGAGACGTTGCCGATCAGCCACGCACATCGGAAAGCCTCAGGAACCCGCCAGGTGCAGGATGTCGTTATAGGTCGCAAAGACCATCAGCATCAGCACCAGAACAAGGCCCACGCGGAACCCCATTTCCTGCGATCTTTCCGACAACGGGCGGCCGCGGATGGCCTCCAGCGAATAGAACAAAAGGTGGCCGCCATCGAGCATCGGCACCGGAAACAGATTGAGCAGCCCGATCGAGACCGACAGCACCGCCGCGAGGTGGATCAGCGCCGACATGCCGAACGTCGCCACCTGCCCCGAGATCTGGGCGATTCGAATCGGGCCGCCGACCTGATCGGCGCTGGCGCGGCGGGTGAAGACGTCCCCGATATAGACGATGGTGCTCTTGGCGACGAACCAGGTTTCCTTCGCCCCCAGCCAGAAGGCGGTCGGCACGCTCACATGTTCGGTCGCAACCTCGCCGGGCTTGGCCGAGCGGGTGATGCCGAGAATGCCCATGCGGTGGGTGTTGCCGAAGGAGTCCTTGACCTCTTTCAGCTCCGGGGTCGCCGGCAGCGACAGCATCTCGGCGCCGCGCCTGACCGAGAACTGCATGACGTTTCCGGCATTGCCGGAGACCACGCGCTGCATGTCGGTGAAGCTCTCGATGGTCTTGCCGTCGATCGCCGTCACTACGTCGCCGGGCTGGAACCCGGCCACGGCCGCGGCGCTGCCGGGCTGGACCTGATCGACCCGCGCGCTGGTGTTGGGCTTGCCAAAGAAGGCGAACAGACAGCCGAAAATCACGACAGCCAGAATGAAATTCGCGATCGGCCCCGCCGCGACGATAGCCGCGCGCCGGGCGACATTCTTGTGGTGGAAGCTGCCGCTGCGCTCTTCGGCGTTCATCGCCTTGAGCGTCTCGGTCGCGGGCGTGCTGGCCTCCGAATCGTCGCCGAAGAACTTGACGTAGCCGCCGAGCGGGATGGCCGAGAGCTTCCAGCGGGTGCCATGACGGTCGTTGAAGCCGACGAGTTCCGGGCCGAAGCCGAGCGAGAAGGTCAGTACCTTCACACCGCACCAGCGCGCCACCAGGAAATGGCCCAGCTCATGGAAGAACACGACGATGGTCAGGACGAACAGGAACGGCACGATATAGCCGATCACGCCATGGCCCAGCGTATTGAAAATATTCAGCAAAAAATCCACGAACCAGTCCTCGTCCGCCAGGCCCGAAAGCCCGTTCCCCCACCCTCTACGATGCCTTTAAGGCAATTTCAGGCAAGAGGGTGGCCGCAGTATTTCGCGCGGTATGGTCAACGGCGAGCGCATCCTCGACATTGGCCGGCGCACCGGCCGTCCCTCCCCGCACCATCATCTCCAGTGTCGCTTCGACCAGACGCGCGATACCGCCGAACGGGATCTTCCGATCGAGGAAAGCCGCGACCGCCACCTCGTTGGCGGCGTTGAGCACGGTCGGCGCGGCGCCGCCCAATTCCAGCGCCTCGCGTACCAGACGCAGCGCCGGAAACCGCACCGGGTCCGGCGCTTCGAAGGTGAGCTGGCCGAGCTTGGCCAGATCGAGTTGCGTTGCCGGCCCCTCGATCCGCTCCGGCCAGGCCAGGCAATGGGCGATCGGCGTGCGCATATCGGGTGCGCCCATCTGCGCCACCACCGAGCGGTCGGCGAATTCGACAAGGCCATGGATGATCGACTGCGGATGCACCAGCACGTCGATCTGATCGGTGCGAAGTTCGAACAAATGGAACGCCTCGATGATCTCGAGCGCCTTGTTGAACATGGTGGCGGAATCGATGGTGATCTTGCGGCCCATGCTCCAGTTCGGATGCTTGAGCGCCTGCTCCACCGTCGCGGTCTCGATCTGCTCGCGCGTCGCGGTGCGGAACGGGCCGCCCGACGCAGTGAGAATGATGCGCACCAGATGTTCGGGCTGACCGGCGCCGAGCGCCTGGAAGATCGCGTTGTGCTCGGAATCGACCGGCAGCACCGTGGCGTTGTTCGCCGCGGCATGGCGCATGAACACCTCGCCGGCGCAGACAAGGCACTCCTTGTTGGCGAGCGCCACGATCTGGCCGCGTCCTGCTGCGGCCATCGCCGGCTTGAGACCTGCCGCGCCGCTCATCGCCGCCATCACCCAGTTGGCCGGGCGCAGCGCCGCTTCCACCAGCGCGCCCTCGCCCGCACCGACTTCGATGCCGGAGCCGGCCAACGCATCCTTCAGATCCTGATAGAGCGCCTCATCCGCGATGGCGGCATAGGTCGCGCCGAGTTCGCGCGAGAGCTTGGCCAGTTCAGCGACATTGCTGTGCGCGGTCAGCGCCTCGATGCGGAACCTGCCGTTCGAGCGCCGCACCAGATCGACCGTGCTCTGGCCGATCGAGCCCGTCGCGCCGAGAATGGTGACCACGCGCTCGCCCTGCGGCATAACTTCGCTTTTACGCAGCGGAACAGCATTCATCGCATCACCAAACCATGAAACCGCGGCCGACGCCATCGAGGCCGCCACGCATGAAACCAAGGATCGCGACGAAAACGATCGCCGCGACGAAACCGTCCAACCGGTCCATCAGGCCGCCATGGCCCGGAATGATCTGGCTGGAATCCTTCACGCCGAACCGCCGCTTCACCGCCGATTCGAACAGATCGCCGAGTTGCGACACCACCGACAGCAGGACGCCGAGAACAAGCATCGGCGCCAGACGGCCCCAGCCCAGCGCCACCACGACGAACGCGACGCCGATGCTCAGCACCACCGCGCCGATCGCGCCGGCCCAGGTCTTCTTCGGCGAAACCTGCGGCCACAGCTTCGGGCCGCCAATCAGGCGCCCGGCGAAATAGCCGCCGGTGTCGGAGGCCCACACCACCAGCAGCGTGAAGATCAGCGCGTGAAACCCCATGGTGCCGTCGAGCCGCACCAAAATCGAAGCGATCAGCGCCGCGCCCGCATAGGCAAAACCGGAGACGTTCCAGCGCGGATCGGGAGACAAGAACGCAATCGTCGTCGGGCCGACCACAGCGGCCGTCAGCGCGATGCCGGTCCAGCCGAACCACAGCGCCAGACCGATGATCTCCAGCGCGATCACGCCGATGGCGAACACCCGCTGGTCGCGCTCGGGATTGACGATCTCGTGCCATTCGAAAAACAGGCCGACCGCGATGGCGGTGGCAAGCAGCACCCAGAGCCAGCCGCCGGCGAACACGATGGCGATGGCGAGCGGCGCCAGCACGGCGGCGACGAGCACCCGCACCACAAGGTTGCCCGGGCCCTTGTCGGCGTCGGCCGCGCCGGCCGGTGCGTCTGATCGAACCGGCTCCACGCCGTTACGATCCGGTCTTGGCAATCAGGCCGCCGAAGCGGCGCTCGCGGGTGGCGTATTCGGCGATCGCATCCTCCAGCGCCGCCTTGTCGAAATCCGGCCAGTGGATCGGCACGAACACCAGTTCGCTGTAGGCCGCCTGCCACATCAGGAAATTCGACAGCCGCTGCTCGCCGCTGGTGCGGATGATCAGATCGGGATCGGGAATGTCCGGCGCATCGAGATAGCTGCCGAGCGTATCGGCGGTGATCGAGGACGGATCGCGCTTGCCCTCGGCGACCTCGCGCGCGAGACGCTGCGCCGCGGCCGCGATCTCCTGCCGCGAGCCGTAATTGAAGGCGACCACCAGCGTCAGGCGGGTGTTGTTGCGCGTCAGATCCTCGGCCTCGGTGAGCAGCGCGCAGATGTCGCTCTCCAGCCCTTCGCGCTCGCCGATCACGCGCACGCGCACGCCGTCGGCATGCAGCGCGGCCAGATCGTGGCGGATGAAGCGGCGCAGAAGGCCGAACAGATCGCCGATCTCGCTGGCCGGGCGCGACCAGTTCTCCGCGCTGAAGGAGAAGATAGTGAGATAGGAGATGCCGAGCTCGTGCGCGGCGCGCACCACCTTGCGCAGCGCCTCGACGCCGCGGCGATGGCCCTCGGCCCGCGGCAGGCCGCGCGCCGCCGCCCAGCGGCCATTGCCGTCCATGATGATCGCGACATGCCGGGGCGCGCCCTGCAGGTCCTGTCGATCAGTCTGTGGCGTGGCGCCGTTCGGCATCGTGTCTCTCAGACGGTGAGGATTTCTTTTTCCTTGGTGGCGAGCAGCTTGTCGACATCGGCGATGGCGGCGTCGGTCACCTTCTGGATGTCGTTGGAGAACCGCTCCTGCTCGTCCTCGGAAATCTTGCGATCCTTTTCCAGCTTCTTGACGGTGTCGAGACCGTCGCGGCGGACATGGCGGACGGCGACGCGGGCTGCCTCGGCATATTTATGGGCGACCTTCACCAGCTCCTTGCGCCGCTCCTCGTTGAGTTCGGGGATGCGCAGGCGGATGACCTGCCCTTCGGTCGCCGGGTTGAGGCCGAGATTGGAATTGACGATCGCGGTCTCCACCGCCTTCACCATCGACTTGTCCCAGACCTGCACCGACAGAAGGCGCGGCTCGGGCACGCTGACGGTCGCCACCTGATTGAGCGGCATGTGGCTGCCATAGGCCTCGACCTGGATCGGCTCGAGCATCGAGATCGCGGCGCGGCCGGTCCGCAAACCGCCAAGCTCATGCCTCAGCGACTCCTTGGCGCCATCCATGCGACGCTTCAAGTCGCCGATATCAAAACCGTCCACCGCCATAACCGCGTTCTCCTTCTCAACCTGCGACGATCGTGCCCCGGCCGGTGCCTTCCAGAATGGCACCGATCGAGCCGGGCTCGGCGATCGAAAATACGATGATAGGCAGCGAAGCCTCGCGGGCAAGCGCGAACGCTGTCGCGTCCATCACCTTGTAGCCGCCCTCCACCGCCTGGGCATGCGACAGACGCGCGAACCGCTTCGCCGTCTTGTCGGTCTTCGGATCGGCGCTGTAGACGCCGTCCACATTGGTCGCCTTCAACACCGCCTGGGCGCCGATCTCGGCGGCGCGCAGCACCGCCGTGGTGTCGGTGGTGAAGAACGGGTTGCCGGTACCGCCGGCGAGCAGCACGATGCGGCGGTCGGCGAGATAACGCAGCGCGATCTTGCGGGTGAACAATTCGCAGACCTGCGGCATCACGAAAGCCGACAGCGTGCGCGCCGACTTGCCCTTGCGCTCCAGCGCCGATTCCAGCGCGAGGCAGTTCATCACGGTGGCGAGCATGCCCATGGTGTCGCCGGTCGGACGCGACACGCCGCGCGAGGACACGTTGACGCCGCGGAAGATGTTGCCGCCGCCGACCACCACCGCGATTTCGACGCCGAGTTCGGTCGCGGCGATCAGGTCGCCGGCGACGCGGTCGAGCGTGGGCTGGTCGATGCCGAAAGACTGGGAGCCGGCGAGATACTCGCCGGACAGTTTCACCACAACGCGACGATAGGCCGGCTCACCCATGATGCGATCGCTTCCCCCAAGGACCGGCCCGACACCGCCGAACCGGCCTCCGTCGTTTGTTTCCATTCGACCATGATGACGGCGGCAAATCCGGCCTCGTCATCATGCCCGGGCGAACCGGAAGGGTCGCAGGTCCGCGATCAGCCCTGCCCGGCAGCCGCGGCGACCTCGGCAGCGAAATCGGATTCCTGCTTCTCGATTCCCTCGCCGAGAGCATAGCGCACAAATCCGGCAACCTTGATAGGCGCACCGACCTTGCCCTCGGCTTCCTTCACCGCCTGGGCGACCGATTTGCCGCTGTCGTGGATAAAGGCCTGCTCCAGCAGGGTCACTTCCTTGTAGTAGGTCTTCAGGCCCGATTCGACGATCTTCTCGATCACGTTGTCCGGCTTGCCCTGCTGACGGTACTTATCTGCCAGCACGTCCTTCTCGCGGGCCACCACCTGCGGGTCGAGACCGGCGGCGTCGAGCGCCTGCGGGTTGGACGCGGCGACGTGCATCGCGATCTGGCGGGCGAGCGTCGCGAGCTCGTCCTTCTTGCCGGTCGATTCGAGGGCGACGATGACGCCCATCTTGCCGAGGCCGTCGATCACGGCGTTGTGGATGTAGCTGCCGACCACGCCGTCCTTCACCGACAGGATCTGGGCGCGGCGCAGCGTCATGTTCTCGCCGATCGTGGCGATGGCGTCGGAAATCGCCGCCTCGACGGTGATGTCGCCGACCTTGGCGGCCTTGATCTTCTCGACATCGCTGCCGGCGTCGAGCGCGACCTGCGCGATCATCTTGACCAGGCCCTGGAACTGATCGTTGCGGGCCACGAAGTCGGTCTCGGAATTGACCTCGACGACAACGCCCTTGGTGCCGGAGACCAGCGCGCCGATCAGGCCCTCGGCGGCGACGCGGCCGGCCTTCTTGGCGGCCTTCGACAGGCCCTTCTTGCGCAGCCAATCCACCGCGGCGTCGATGTCGCCATTGTTCTCGTTGAGCGCCTGCTTGCAATCCATCATGCCCGCGCCGGTCTTGTCGCGCAGATCCTTGACCATTGCCGCCGTAATCGTTGCCATCGTGTGATGTCCTTATGCCTGTGCGGGCCGTGCGGCGCAGCTTGCGCTGGCTGGTGTGCGGAACACTCGCCGGAAATCGACGCGCAGGATTTCGTCCGTCTGAAAATGTCACGGCCGGATGATCCGGCCGTGAAAGGGTGTTCGCGCTTACTCGGCCTCGGCGACCAGCGCCTTGGACTGGGAGACCCAGGCGTCGGCGCGAGCCGGCAGACCGACCTCTTCGCCGATCTTGTGCGCGGCGTCGTGATCGAGTTCGGCAAGCTGCCAGTAATGGAAGACGCCGAGATCGTTGAGCTTCTTCTCGATCTCGCCGGACACGCCGGTGAGCTTCTTGAGGTTGTCGGCAACGCCACGCGGGCCGGCGAGGCCCTGGAAGCCGCCCGCCGGAGCGTCGAGCACTTCGGCGGCCGGGTTGGCCATCGCGCCGATATCGACGCCGGCGCCGCCCTGGGCGCGGGAAATACCGTCGATCACCGCGCGCGCGATCAGATCGCAATACAGCGTAATCGCGCGGCCGGCGTCGTCATTGCCCGGCACCACGTAGGAGATGCCCTTCGGGTCCGAGTTGGTATCGACGATCGCGGCCACCGGGATGTTGAGGCGGTTGGCTTCCTGGATCGCGATGTCTTCCTTGTTGGTGTCGATCACGAAGATCAAATCGGGCAGACCGCCCATGTCCTTGATGCCGCCGAGCGAGCGGTCGAGCTTGTCGCGCTCGCGCTGCAGCGTCAGGCGTTCCTTCTTGGTGTACTGCGTGCCTTCCGCCGAGGAGAGCATCTCCTCGAGCTGGCGCAGGCGCTTGATCGAGCCGGACACCGTCTTCCAGTTGGTCAGCGTGCCGCCGAGCCAGCGCGAGTTGACGAAGTACTGCGCCGAACGCTTGGCCGCGTCGGCCACGCTGTCCTGCGCCTGGCGCTTGGTGCCGACGAACAGCACGCGGCCGCCCTTGGCGACGGTATCGCTCACGGCCTGCAGCGCACGATGCAGCAGCGGCACGGTCTGGGCGAGATCGATGATGTGGATGTTGTTGCGGGCGCCGAAAATGTAATCGGCCATCTTCGGATTCCAGCGGTGCGACTGGTGGCCGAAGTGAACGCCAGCTTCCAGAAGCTGACGCATCGAGAAATCAGGTAGTGCCATCGTTGTGTTCTCCGGTTGGTTCCTCCGGAAGCGTTGTGAGCAGAACGATCCACCAGCGGATCGCCTGCCACCGGACGGCACATGCGTTGTCGGCAAAGTGTGAACGGTCTGGCGATAAGGATCTTGTCGATGCGACGCGACCCGGCGCGAAACCGGTTCCCACCCTGTTCGGGCGCACGAGCCATGCTTCCGTGTGAGATGGCGCGCTTATAGCCGCGCCCCTGCCCCAAGGCAAGGATATCCGGCCGCTTTTCGAGTTGCCGGGACCGATGAAAAACCGGCCGGATCGAGGTCCGGCCGGTGTGGTTTTCAGCGCCTGTCTAGCATCGCGGCACGTTGGGCGGGCACCTTTTGGCCGCTGGAGGAGCCGCGCGCGGCGGGGCCGCCGGCCGTGGCGGTGGCGCCGCCATCCGCGGTGGTGGGGCTGCCGGGCGGGCCATCGGCGGAGCCTGCCGGACCGGAGGCGCCATCCGGGGCGGCGGAGCCGAAGGCCGTGCCATCGGGGGCGGCTGCCGCATCGGCGGGGCCGACATGCGCGGCGGCGGTGCCGAAGGACGGACCATCGGCGGGGCCTGCCGCGGCGGCGGGCTCATTCGGGGCGGCGGCGCGGGCCGCTGCATCGAAGGCGCCGGACGCTGGATCTGCGGAGCGGCGCGCGGCGGGGTCATCTGAGGCGCGGCGTGCGGAGCCTCGCGCCGGCCGGGCATGGCGTCACGGCCGGGACGCGCTCCCGGTGCACCGTCACGCCCGAACCGGCCGGCCGGACCCGACGCATTCGGAGCGCCGGGCGCCTGACGCAGATTCGGCGCGGCACTGTTCGGAGCCGACGGACCTGTCGGCGCGGCCCCCGGCATCCCGGGACGCCGGCCACGCGCATCGGGCGGCAGCGTGGGCGCACCGGCCCTGCCCGGCACCGGCAGCGCGTTCGGGCCGCCGGGACGACCCGGCGACACGTTGGGACCACCCTGACCGGGCGCGCCAAGAGCGCCGGGACGGGCACCGGGCGTGGCTCCCGGTGCCGGAGCACCGGGCCTGCCGTTGGTTGCAGCCGGATTGGTGGCAAAGCCGCGCGGTCCGCGCGGCAAGCCGCGGGCCCCCGGCTGCCCGCCGGCCGGCGTGGTCAGATTGGTGCGCGCCGCAGGATTGATGCCGGCGCTTGGCGGCACCGGAGCCTTGCCTTGCTGGATCAGGCTGGCGCGCTGCGCCACCGACGCAGGCAGACTCGGGGTCGCGGCCAGCGGCGCGGCCGATCGGCCGCCCGGCGGACCTTTCATGCCGGGCGGGACGAACGCGCCGCGCGGTCCACCAAGCCCGCGCGCGGCGAGCTGATCCGGCCCCATCGGACGGTTGATCACGGTGTCGATCATCCGGCGGTTATGGATGTTGGCGAAGATGATGTTGCTCGGCGGCGGCGGTCGCACATAGAGCGGCGGCCGTATGAAGACCGGGATCGGCACGAAGAACGGCTGCGGCAGCATGTACAGGCCATAGACCGGCGGCGGCGGCGCGAGATCGATGAAATCTTCCGGCGGCGGCGGCAGGAAGAACAGCGGCGGTGGCGGCGGCGGCGCGAAGTCGAACTCCGGATCGGAGAACATCAGCACCGGCCGATCGACATAGACGATCTCGTCGGGCGGCGGCGGCGGCACGTCGTAATCGATCATCGCGAACGAATCCGGCGGCTCCGGCGCGGCGGCGAGGATCGACAGGCGGCGGCGTGCGTCGGCCGCATGCGGCCCGCGCGGATAGCGCTTCAGATAGGACCAGTAGGCATCCGCGGTGTCGGTGCGATAGGTCCGCCGCCAGGTGATCGCCTCGCGCCGGGCCGCGACGATCGCCCGCACCCGCTTGGCCATCGGGTCGGACGGATAGACGCCGAGGAAATCCTCGTAGCCCTGCAGCGTGTCGCGATCGAGCGCGGCGGCGTAGGCATCCTGCGCGCCGAGATCGCGGAGCGGCTTGTCGCGCAGCGCGGCGGTCTGATCCGGCGTCGCCTCCTTCGGCGCATCGGGCGCACGATCGAAGAACACGAACTGCGCCTCGACCTTCTGGGTATCCCACGGCACCTGCGCGCCCTTGGTGACCTCGTTGACGCGCAGCCGCACCCGATTGAACAGTTCGGGCAGCGGCAGGCCGCCGGAGCGGATCATCTCCGCCAGCGCCTGCGCATAGGCGCCGTACGCGCCCTGCTCTTCCGGCGCGACGGTGCCGGGCGCTGCGTTGAATGCGATCAGCAGTTTCGGATCGGGCTCGACCAGCGCAAGACCGCTGGCGATCGGCTGGCCGGTAACGAAGGGTTGCTCGCGCGCGGCGTCCAGCACCACGATACCGGCTTTCAGCGGCAGCGCCGACAACTGACGCATGTAATCGCTGATGCGCAGGCCTTCGGTCGGGATATCGACATCGCGGTTCAGCGTGGAGTCGACCGGGATGAAATAGTTCTCGCCGGCAAGCTGGATGCCATAACCGGCCAGATAGATCATCGCCACGGTATCGGGGCCGGAGCTTTCCGCCTTCTGCACGAAATCGCGCAGGCTCTTGCGCAGCGTGTCGCCGTCGAGATCGCGCGCGCCGACCACATCGAAGCCGGCCGCCTGCAGCGTCTGCGCGATCAGGCCGGCGTCATTGGCGGCGGTGGCGAGCGGCGCCTTCTGATAGGCGCCGTTGCCGATCACCAGCGCGATGCGCTTTTCCTGCTTGGCGTTATCCTGCGCCTGAGCCAGGACACCCTGCGGCCAGATGGCCGACAGACAAGCGAGGACCAGCCCCGCCGCGAGAATGAAGTTCGTTCCGGTCCGCCGCATGACACTCCGCCATTATCCATTCAGGCCACCATCGCATATTGAGCGCGAGGCTGCCTGAACAATGTTTGAACGAAAAACGCTTGCAATGAGGCGGCACGCATGGACAGCCCGCGTTGCGGCGTTTTGCCCGGCCTTCCTCAAATGGTCTGGACGTCGACGACGCCGGCTACCGCTTTGAGCGCGCCGGCGATCTGCGGCGACACCGGGAAACGCCCCGGCAGGCGCAATTCCACCTCGGTCTGGAGGTCGAGCATCATCACCAGCGTCACCTCGCCTTGCGAACTCGACGGCGCGGACACGGCCCCTGCATTAGGAAACCGGCCGGTGGTGCTGGCGGGCGCGAAGCCCTGCGGCTGCGCGGCGAGACGCTTGCGGATCGATTCCAGCGGCTTGTCGTCGCGCAGGAAGATCTTCAGCGCCATCGAGGTCTTGGCGGCCGCCTTGTCGAGCAGTTCGACGCTGTTGATGCGCGCGCGCACGTCCTCGCCCTGCAATTCTGCGGCGAGTTGCAGGAGCACCGCAAAGCCCGGCTCCAGCATTTCGCGGAATTGGCCGAGCGCCTCGGAGAACAGCACCGCCTCGAAATGGCCGGTCGGGTCCGACAATCCGATGATGCCCATCTTGTTGCCGGTCTTGGTGCGGCGCTCCATGCGCGAGACCACCGTGGCGGCGACCTTGCCCGCGGTGCGGCCGTTCTTCACCGCGCTGGCGAATTCCGCCCATGACTGCACGTTGAGGCGCTTGAGCACGACCTTGTAGTCGTCGAGCGGATGGCCGGAGAGGAAGAAGCCGATCGCGTCATATTCGCGCCGCAGCTTCTCGGCCGGCAGCCACGGCTCGATCGCCGGCAGGATGATCGAGGGGGCATCCGCCATGCCGCCGAACATGTCGTCCTGCCCCGACGTCAGCGCCGCGTGGTCGCGCTGGCAGGCGGCAAGAATGGCGTCGGCGCCGGCGAACACCGCCGCGCGATTGGGATTGAGCGTATCGAACGCGCCCGCCGCGGCAAGGCTTTCCAGCACGCGCTTGTTGATGGCGCGCGGCGAGACGCGGGAGGCGAAGTCGGCGAGCGAGGTGAACGCGCCGCCATTCTCCCGCGCCTCGACGATCATCTCCACCGCCTGGCTGCCGACGCCCTTCAGCGCCGCCAGCGCGTAATGGATGGTGTTGCCGCTGACCGTGAAGGTCGCGCCGGACAGGTTGATCGACGGCGCTTCGACCTTGATGCCAAGCCGCTGCGCCTCGGCGCGGAATTCGGAAAGCTTGTCGGTGTTGTTCATGTCGAGCGTCATCGACGCGGCGATGAACTCGACCGGATAATGCGCCTTCATGTAGGCGGTCTGGTACGACACCAGCGCGTAGGCGGCGGCGTGGCTCTTGTTGAAGCCGTAGTCGGCGAACTTGGCGAGCAGTTCGAAAATGGTCTGCGCCTGATCCTTCGGCACCTCGTGCTGGACCGCGCCACCGACGAAGATTTCGCGCTGCTTGTCCATCTCCGCGCGGATCTTCTTGCCCATCGCGCGGCGCAGCAGGTCGGCGTCGCCTAGCGAATAGCCGGCCATCACCTGCGCGATCTGCATCACCTGTTCCTGGTAGATGATGACGCCGAAGGTCTCCTTGAGGATCGGCTCCAGCATCGGATGCAGATATTCCGACTCCTCCTCGCCATGCTTGCGCGCGCAATAGGTCGGGATGTTCGCCATCGGGCCCGGACGATAGAGCGCAACCAGCGCGATGATGTCCTCGAAGCGGTCGGGCCGCATGTCCTGCAACGCGCGCCGCATGCCCTGACTTTCAACCTGGAACACGCCGACCACATCGCCGCGCGTCAGCATCTCGAAGGTGTCCCTGTCGTCGAGCGGCAGCTTGGCCAGATCGATGTGAACGTCACGCTGCTTGAGCAGCTTCACCGCGACGTCGAGCACGGTCAGCGTCTTGAGGCCGAGGAAGTCGAATTTGACGAGGCCGGCCGGCTCGACCCACTTCATGTTGAACTGGGTCACCGGCATGTCGGATTTCGGATCTCGATACATCGGCACGAGATCGGACAGCGGCCGGTCGCCGATCACGATGCCGGCGGCGTGGGTCGAGGCGTGGCGGGTCAGGCCTTCGAGCTTCTGCGCGATATCGAAGGCGCGGGCGACCACCGGGTCTTCTTCCGCGAACGCCTGCAATTTCGGTTCGCCCGCGATCGCGGCGGCCAGCGTCACCGGCGCGGCCGGATTCTGCGGCACCAGCTTGGTCAGCTTGTCGACCTGACCGTAAGGCATCTGCAGCACACGGCCAACGTCGCGCAGCACGCCGCGCGCCTGCAGCGTGCCGAAGGTGATGATCTGACCGACCTGATCGCGGCCGTAGCGTTCCTGCACATAGCGGATCACCTCGCCGCGACGATCCTGACAGAAGTCGATGTCGAAGTCCGGCATCGACACGCGCTCGGGATTGAGAAAGCGCTCGAACAGCAGGCCGAAGCGCAAGGGATCGAGATCGGTGATGGTGAGCGCATAGGCGACCAGCGAACCCGCGCCCGAACCGCGCCCCGGCCCGACCGGAATGCCCTGCGACTTCGCCCATTTGATGAAGTCGGAGACGATGAGGAAGTAGCCGGCATAGTTCATGCGGCTGATGACATCGAGTTCGAAGGACAGCCGCTGGCGATAGTCCTCTTCCGACAGATTCGGCGCGAGTCCGTGCCTGGCGAGCCGGTGCGCCAGCCCCTCCTCCGCCTGGCGGCGCAGCTCGGCGGCTTCTTCCGCAGGCGCATTGGCGGGATCGCCGTCCTCGCCGCGGGTGAAGCGCGGCAGGATCGGCTTGCGGGTGCGCGGCCGGAACGAGCAGCGCTCGGCGATCTCGACGGTGGACGCCAGCGCCTCCGGCAGATCGGCGAACAGCACCGCCATCTCGGCGCGGGTCTTGAAGCGATGATCGGGGGTAAGCTGGGCGCGGTCGGTGTCGGCGACCAGCCGGCCGCCTGAAATGCACAACAGCGCGTCGTGCGCCTCGTAATCCTCGACGGTGGCGAAATACGGCTCGTTGGTCGCCACCAGCGGCAGGCCGGCGCGATAGGCAAGATCGATCAGCGCCGGCTCGACCCGCCGCTCGCGGTCGAGATTATGGCGCTGCAATTCGACATAGAGCCGGTCGCCGAACAGCGCCTGCAACTGCCCACAGCGCGCGGCGGCCAGCGCGGCGTGATCGGCGGCGAAAGCGCGCGAGATCGGCCCGTCCGGACCGCCGGTCAGCGCGATCAGCCCGTCGCTCTCGCCGTCCAGCCAGTCGATCTTGATATGCGGCTGCTCGTTGACCGGCGTCTCGAGGAAGGCGCGGGAGTTGAGTCGCATCAGGCTGCGGTAGCCCTCCTCGCGCGCCGCCAGCAGCACGATGCGGGCGGGCGCAAGATCGGCGACGTTGCGCGCCTTCGGATCCTGATCGCCGAAATCCACCGCCAGCGCGCAGCCGACGATCGGCTGGATGCCGGACGCCGCCATCTTGTCGGAGAATTCCAGCGCGCCGAACATGTTGTCGGTGTCGGTCAGCGCCAGCGCCGGCTGGCGGTCGGCCTTGGCCAGATCACCCAGCTTGGCGATCTTGATCGCGCCTTGCAGCAGCGAATACGCCGAGTGGACGTGCAGATGGACGAATCCGGCGTTCGGCATGGCAGCTTCTTGGCTCTGAAAGGTGGGTGGGATCGCGCCGGCAGGCCGACTCGCGGTCCCGATCATACCCCAGACCCCGCGGCTGACAGTCCCCGGTGTGGCGCTGTCTGCCTTATCCCCAGCGTCACCGGGGATATCAAAGCCCCTAGAGCTGGGGGATCACCTGCGCCCAGACCGCAATGGTCCCGACAAACAGCACGATCGATGTCAGCGCCGCAGCCTCCTCGACAAAGGTCTTCAACATGGCCGATGCTCCTCTGATTACCCGACAGGACTCGCTAGAACATATGAAGAACATTGTTCTGTTTTCGTTCTCAGGTCAAGCATGCCCCGCGAAGTCGCCAAAACAGCCCTAACAAAAGGTAACGAACTGAAAGGCCGCACCGGAAATGAACTTCTCGCCGCAACGTGTGTTGTTCGTGGAACCGGGAGCGGCTACAGGGACAAGGTCCCGGGCGCGGTTCGAGTCCCGGTCCATGGAGATGACAATGCGCAGCCTGTTTTTCGCCCTTGTGGCCTTCGGCATCCTAGCCGGCGGATCGCCGACCCCGGCCGAGGCGCGGGACTATCCGTTCTGCATCTCGGGACGTGACTATGCCACCCCGATCGGCGACTGCAGTTACCCGACCTATGCGGCCTGCAAGGCGGCAGCCTCCGGCCGTTACGCCTATTGCCAGCAAAACCCGTTCTATTTCCGCGATGATTATAACGCCCCGCGCCGGCCGCGCCGGGGCTATCGGAGCGATTACTGATGACGACGACAACGCGGACATTCACCGCCCGGCGGCTGGCCGGACAATTGCGCCTGCTGCTTCTGCCGCTGGCGCTCGGCGCGATATTTATAGCGGCCGACGCCTCGCCGGCCCGGGCAGAGGTCGACTATCCCTATTGCATGCGGGTTTATACCCTGGGCGATTTCTATAACGACTGCAGCTATTCCACGATGGCGCAGTGCCGGATGAGCGCCTCCGGGCGGACGGCGGAATGCTATCGCGACCCGTTTTATGCGGGACGGCCGGGCAGCGCCTATGTCGTGAGAAAGCCGCGTTTCATGCCGGACCTGTCGGACGGCCCGGACAGCCCCTATTACGTGCCGCCGCATCCGCGGCCGAAAAAGCAGCATCACCGCACCAAGCGGCGGCAGCACAACAACTGACATCACAGGAACTGGATTAGACTTCTAATCCAGTTCGATGACCTGACCGTCGGCAAGAGACACACGGCGGTCCATCCGCGCGGCGAGATCCATATTGTGGGTGGCGATCAGCATCGCCACCTGCGTCGCGCGCACAAGCTGCATCAGCGCCTTGAAGACATAATCGGCGGTGTGCGGATCGAGATTTCCGGTCGGCTCGTCGGCAAACAGCACGCGCGGCGCATTGGCCACCGCACGGGCGATGGCGACGCGCTGCTGCTCGCCGCCGGACAATTCCGCCGGACGGTGAGCGACGCGGTCGCCGAGGCCGAGATAGGCCAGAATCTCCTTGGACCGCTGGATCGTTTCCTTGCGAGGCAGGCCGCGGATCATCTGCGGCATCATCACATTCTCGAGCGCCGAGAATTCCGGCAGCAGGCGGTGCGACTGATAGACGAAACCGATCTCGGTACGTCTGATCCGGGTGCGCTCCGCATCCGACAGGCCAGACGTCGCAGCGCCCCCGATATAGACCTCGCCTTCGTCGGGCTGTTCCAGCAGTCCGGCGATATGCAGCAGCGTCGATTTGCCGGTGCCGGACGGCGCGACCAGCGCTACCGACTGCCCCGCCCACAACGCGAGTTGCGCGTTGTCGAGAATGGTCAGGGTGTCCTCGCCCTGCCGGTAGCGGCGGTGGATCTGATGCAGAAACACCACCGGCGCGTCGTTGTCCCCCTGCTCCATGGTGCTCACTCGTACCTCAACGCCTCGATGGGGTCGAGCCGCGCCGCCCGCCATGACGGGTAAAGCGTCGCAAGGAACGACAGCGTCAGCGCCATGATGACCACGGCCGCGGTCTCGCCGGCATCGATCTCGGCCGGCAGCTTGGACAGGAAGTACAGTTCCGGCGAGAACAGCTCGGTGTTGGTGAGCCAGGACACGAACTGGCGGATCGATTCGATGTTCATGCAGACCACCAGTCCGAGAAGAAAACCGACCAGCGTGCCGACCACGCCGATCGCGGCGCCGGTGATCAGGAACACCCGCATGATCGAGCCCTGCGTCGCGCCCATGGTGCGCAGGATGGCGATGTCGCTGCCCTTGTCCTTCACCAGCATGATCAGGCCGGAGATGATGTTGAGCGCCGCGACCAGAACGATCAGGGTCAGGATCAGGAACATCACGTTGCGCTCGACCTGAAGCGCGTTGAAAAACGTCGCGTTGCGCTGGCGCCAGTCGACCAGGAAAATCGGCCGACCGGCCGCCTCCGTCACCGCCTTGCGATAGACATCGATCTTGTCGGGATTGTCCGTATAGATCTCGATCGAGGTCACGTCGTTGTTGCGGTTGAAATAGGCCTGGGACTCGGCGAGCGGCATGAACACGAACGCCGAGTCGTATTCCGACATGCCGATCTCAAACACCGCGGCGACCTTGTAAGGCTTGATGCGCGGCGTCGTGCCCATCGGCGTCACCGCGCCGCGCGGCGCGACCAGCGTCAGGGTGTCGCCCGCGCGCAGCGACAACTGGTCGGCGAGACGGCGGCCGATCGCCACGCCCTGCCCCTCGTCGAATCCTTCCAGCGTGCCCTGCTTGATGTTCTTGGCGATCGAGGTGAGGCTGTTGAGGTCGGCGGCGCGGATGCCGCGGACCAGCACGCCGGCGGCATTGAACGGCGAGGAGGCCAGTGCCTGCCCCTCGACGATCGGCGCGGCAAGCCGGATGCCTTTCACGTTGTTGATGCGGTCGGCGACGTCCTTCCAGTCGGTCAGCGGCGATTCCAGCGGCTGCACCAGAAGATGGCCGTTGAGGCCGAGAATCTTGTCGAGCAGTTCCTTGCGAAAGCCGTTCATCACCGCCATCACGATGATGAGAGTGGCGACGCCAAGCATGATGCCGAGGAACGAGAAGCCGGCGATGACCGAAATAAAGCCCTCTTTGCGCCGGGCCCTGAGATAGCGGGCCGAAATCAGCCACTCGAAAGGGGCGAAAGGCGCGGTCCGAACTGGCTCACTCATGTGTTCTTGTCCATCGCCCGGCGTCTCACACGATTCGGGCGAATTGTAGTCTTGCACGCACCGATCCGCGACCTGAGAGGTTGCGATTACTGTGCAAATCGCGGCGCCTCTTCGCGGACGGCAGCTTGGTGGCTCGATCAAGCATCATTCACGATGCGTCATACGCGGGCTGGACCGGCGTATCCATCCGTCTTGTGAAAATTAATGATGGATTGCCGGGTCGCGCCCGGCAATGACGGGCGGATCAATTCGGGCTGAATCGCTTCAGCGTCTCGTCCAGGCTGAGGAATTCGCGGCTGCCGTCGCTGCGCTTCTTGATTTCGACCTTGCCCTCGGCAAGCCCCTTCGGCCCGATCAGAACCTGCCAGGGGATACCGATCAGGTCGGCGGTGGCGAATTTGCCGCCGGGACGCTGGTCGGTGTCGTCGTACAGCACATCGACGCCCTTCGCGGTCAGCGCGGCATAGAGCTTCTCGCAGGCGGCGTCGGTGTCCTCCGCGCCCTGCTTGAGATTGAGGATCGCGACACGGAACGGCGCCACCGCCTCCGGCCATTTGATGCCAGCCTCGTCGTGACAGGCCTCGATGATCGCGCCGACCAGACGCGAGACGCCGACGCCGTAGGAGCCGCCATGGATCGGCCGCTCGATACCGTCCGCGCCGGAGACCAGCGCCTTCATGCTGTCGGAATATTTGGTGCCGAAATAGAAGATCTGGCCGACCTCGATGCCGCGGGTCTGCACCCGCTTGTCCGCCGGCACCTCGCTCTCGTAGCGCGCCGCGTCATGGACGTCCTCGGTCGCGGCGTAAAGCTCAGTCCACTGCTTGATGATCGGCGTGAGGTCGCCGTCGTAGTCGACGCCCTCGTCCGGGATCGGCAGATCGAGCACGTCCTTGTTGCAGAACACGCCGGACTCGCCGGTCTCAGCCAGCACGATGAACTCGTGGGACAGGTCGCCGCCGATCGGGCCGGTCTCGGCCCGCATCGGGATGGCTTTCAGGCCCATGCGCGCGAAGGTGCGCAGATAGGCCACGAACATCTTGTTGTAGGACAGTCGCGCCGCCGCCTCGTCGATGTCGAACGAATAAGCGTCTTTCATCAGAAATTCGCGGCCGCGCATCACGCCGAAACGCGGACGTTGCTCGTCGCGGAATTTCCATTGGATGTGATAGAGATTGAGCGGCAAGCTCCGGTAAGACTTCACGTAGGCCCGGAAGATTTCCGTGATCATCTCCTCGTTGGTCGGTCCGTAAAGCAGCTCGCGCTTGTGGCGATCGGCGATACGCAGCATCTCCGGGCCGTAAGCGTCATAGCGGCCGCTCTCGCGCCACAGGTCGGCGAGTTGCAGCGTCGGCATCAGAAGCTCGATGGCCCCGGCTCGGTTCTGCTCCTCGCGCACGATCTGCTCGATCTTCTTCAGCACCCGCAAGCCCAGCGGCAGCCAGGCATAGATGCCCGCGGCCTCCTGCCGCAGCATGCCGGCACGCAGCATCAGCCGGTGGGAGACGATTTCCGCCTCTTTCGGGGTTTCCTTGAGGATGGGCAGGAAGAAACGCGACAATCGCATGGGAAAGGCTCGGGGAATCGGAGGAACGGAACAGCCCGTCACTGAAACCGGATTGCCCGGCAAAACACAAGGGTGCCGGCCTGCCGGGCCGGCTTCCCGATTCCCCTTGCCTTGCCGCCCTACTTTGCCGCCGCCCCCTGAGCGGCGGACCATTTCTCCAGATCGGCGATCTCGGCGGTTCCCTCCAGCGTGGTGATCGACCCGTCAGCGGTCACCAGCAAGGTGCGCGGGATATCGCCCTGCCAGTTCGGATCGATCTCGAAACGCAGCCGCTCGGCAAAGCCGTCGAAGATCCAGTTCTCCGCGGGGCCCAGTCCGGCCTTGTCGAGCATCGCCTGCGCCGCTGCCGGCAAATTGGGCACGAGGTCGGCGCTGATGGTCACCATGTCGAGGCCCGGATGCTTCTTCATGAAGGCGCCGAGCAGCGGCAACTCGACCTTGCACGGACCGCAGGTAACGCCCCAGAAGTGCACGATGGTCGGCCGTCCGTTATGCGCCTTGAGGATGGTCTGCCAGCTTCCGCGCTCGAACGGCTTGAGTGCATTCGCAGCGGGAGCCGCCGACAACAATGCGAGCAGGAATCCGGCCGCGAGCCACGCCCGTTTCATGATCCGCCCTCCAGCGCCTGAAAGCGGTAGCCGTCCGCCTTGGTCATCCATGACAGAAACACCTTGCGGCCATCGCTGACCAGCAGCGGATGATCGGAGGCATCCGCCGTACTCGCAATCGCGCGCGGCTGCGACCAGGTCTTGCCGGCATCCCGCGAGGTCATCAGATGGACCGTGGTCGTCTCGCCGTCGAATTCCTTCCACACCAGTTGCGTGCCATCGGGACCGGCCAGCACGAACGGACGCGAGGGCGCGCGCGCAGCATCGCCGATCGGCATCGGCGTCGAGAAGCTGCGGCCGCCATCCTCGGAGCGGGCGTAGAACAGACCCTTGCGGTTCTTGCCGTTGGTGTACCAGGTGACGTGATAGGTGCCGTTCTTGGCGACCGCGAGGCTCGGCCCGTGATGCGGGCAGGCCGCGATCTTCCAGTCATCGACGCTGACGCGGTGGATCTCGCCCGGCGTCTTCAGATCGGAGAAGGTGACGATGGCGTGGTCGCGCACTCCGCCCTCGAAGATGTTGCGGAAGACCACGGCGGGGCGGCCCGGCCCCGCGAAGGCAAGCCCGAGCCGGCAGCATTCGCAGGTGTTGTCGCGCGCGACATGCGCTTCGGAATAGGTCGCGCCACCGTCCTTCGATGAGGCGAAGAACAGCGCCGCGCCGTCATACACCTCGCCTTTCTTGCGCGCCGGTCCGCGGTTGCGCTTGTCGAGCCAGGCCGCGAATACCGAACCGTCGCGATCGAGCGCCAGCGCCTGGAAGCGCTGGCTTTCCTTGCTGGCGGTGATCGGCTGCGGCGGCGCGAAGGTCTTGCCGCCATCCACCGAGCGCGTGGTGAACACCTCGCCGTTGAACGCCTTGTCGCGGAAGGTCGAGAACGCGACGACGATGCGTCCCTGCGGATCGACCACGATCTGCGGCCGCGCATCGGGGCCCCAGTCGAGATCGGTATTGCCTTTCGTGATCACGACCGGCGTCGGGAAAGTTTTGCCACCGTCCGCCGAGCTCGCGACCGAGAGCTGGCCGCCCGCCATCCAGATCGCCCACAGCGTGCCGCCCGCGTCGAACGTCGCCGTGACTTTCGAGGCGCACTTCAAGGCGACGTCTTCGCACGCCGCCTCGGAATTGTGCTGGTGCTTCATCTGCGCCAGCGCGCCGGACGAGCACAGCGCGATCGCCGCGAAAGCGACGAGCGCATGTCCGAGCCCGCGAATACTCAACACGTTGCGCCTCATCTGAATGCCACCTTCATTCCGGCAACGAACGTGCGCGGCGATCCGGCGTAGATCGAGCCGGTGCTGTTCGCCAGCACGCTGGCCGGGTTCTGTATCCCGCCCGCCGTGACGGTGTTACCGATATTGTTGGCGGACGCGACATAGGTGCGGTCAAACACGTTGCGGACCTCGAAATACAGATTGAGCGATTTCAGATAATCCGAAACCAGATCCGTCTTGTAGTGTACGTTGAGATTGACCAGTTCATAGCCCGGCGCCTTCAACAAATTGGCATTGTCCATGTAGAAGGAATCCTTCCACTGCACTTCGACGAAGCCGCCAAGGCCTCGAAGCGGCCCTGATATTTCGTCGTAGGACAGTCGCGCCGTCAATTCGTTGGGCGAGATGCCGGGAATCTTGTTGCCGGCGCGGTTGAAGCTGAAGCCCGCACCATTGTTCAGCACCTCGGTGTATTCGGTGTAGATCTGGTCGAGATAGGTGTAGGCCAGCGTCGCACGCCAGCGCGGATCGATCCGCCAGTCGGCGGCGAGTTCGACGCCGCGGTGCTCGGAGCGCGGTGCGTTGAAGGTGAAGCTGCCGTTCGGCGCGCCGACCGGCGTGGCCTGCGTCACAAGCTCGTCGCGAAAGAACTCGTAGAAGCCGGTGACACTGACCCTGACCGCGTTGTTCGGCGTCCAGTCGACGCCGAGATCGTAGCCGAGGTTCTTCTGCGAGGTGAGCTGGGTGTTGTTACCGTTCTGGCCGTTCGCCAGCACGAACAGATTGCCGACCTGCGGCGTGCCGTAGCCGGCCGCGACGCGCGCCCGCACCTGCCAGTCGTTGCTGATCCTGTAGAGCAGCGCGAGCTCCGGCGCGGTGTTGTCGAAGTGCTTGTCGGCATCGGTGATCTTCGTGCTGGTGACTCCGGTCGGCCCCGCATAGCTGTAGGCGGTGTTGGTGCCCCTCAGCACCGACCGCTCCCAGCCGATGCCGCCGATCGCGGTCAGCGTCTCGGTCAGTTTCAGTTCCTCGCGCGCCCGCAGGCCGTAGTTCGAATGCTCGCCCGTCACGTTGGACGACAAGCGCCCGAGCGTCGCATCGCCCCCAGGCATCAGCATGCGCGTGTCTCCGGACCAACTCAGCGTGTTGTAGAAACCGCCGAAATAGGTCGTCGAGTCCATGCCGAACAACTGACCACGACGGGTCACGTCGCTGATGAAATTATACGAAGGATAATCGCCGATCGCGCTGGTGGCGCCGGTCGGCTGGCTGATGTTGCGGTCGTCGAACACGAACTGGTTGCGCCATGTGGTCTGATTGTCGAAATCGTGCTCCCAGCGCCCGCCGACAATGGTGCGCCGGTCGGTGCGGCCAAGCCCGGCCTGCTCCGCCGTTTCCCTGTCGGTGCCGGCTGAAGTGTTGAAGCCGTTGTTGTTGAGCGTCACCGTGGCACATCCCGGCGCGGAGCCCGCGAACATCGCGCAACCGCGCTGGAATGGATTGAGGTTGAACTGGTTGAGCGACAGCCGGATCGGTAACCGCGCATCCAGATTGTTATTGATGAACTTGACCGTGAAGCGGTCATCCGGCGTCGCCTTGTAGGTGCCGAGGAAATTCACCGTCTGGGTGTTGAACCAGCTATTGCCGATGAAGCCGTCGCCGCGCGTATCGCTCGCGAACAGCGAGGCCTCGAAATTCCCGACCTTCTTGCCGGCGGCGAGATAGTTGTTGAGATAGCCGAAGCTGCCGCCGTCGATGCCGTACTCGATGCCGTCGATCTCGCCGCCCGGCCGGGTGCGGAAGTTCAGCGCGCCGCCGGTGGCATAGTTGCCGTACAGCGCCGAGGACGGCCCGCGGATCACGTCGATTGCGCCATAGGCGTGCGGGTCGATCAGGTCGGAACGCGACAGACCGTCGGGCTGCGTCACCGGGAAGCCGTCGTCGAAGATCACCATGTTGCGGATACCGAAACCGTTGCGCGCGTTCGAGCCGCGGATCGAGATGCCGAAATCGCGCGGGCCGTTGCCCTGCTTGACCGAGATGCCGGGGCTCTCGCGCAGCACATCCGCCACCGAGAAGGATGGGCGGTTATCGAACTGACTTCGATCGATCGTGGTCTGGGTCTGGCCCAGCGGCGCCTGACCGAGAATTGCCCGCGCTGCACTCGCGCTGACGGACCCGGCCCGGACCTGGGACGTGACCGGCGCTCCCTGCGCAACGGCAGGTTGTGCCGATTGCCTCCGGGCCGTGGCGGCGCGTTTCGGCTTGCGCGGCTTGGCGCGCGGCTGTGACGGCGCATCGACCGTCATCGCCGGCAAGACGTGACCGGATGTGTGTTCTGCAAAGGCTTGGGACATGGCCCCTGCCCCCAACGTGCCGCCGATCGCGAGCATGCTGACGCCACACAGCACGTGCGGCTTGAACGTCCTGAACATGATTCATTCCTGATGGCTGCATTCAGCAGCGTCGATCTACGTTTGCGGCCGGCGGCATGGGCTGCCGCAGCCACGTCGAGGTCGCGATCAGGAATGAAGGGGTGGAGCTCGCGCCTGCGCGAGGCGGCCGCCGTCGCGCGCGGGCGGCATCGGCTGGTCGGCCAGCCACAAAATGCGCTGATAGGACAGATGCAGCGCCACGAACGGCGCGTCGGGCGTCGGGACGGTCGCCGATCCGGCATGCACCAGCACGCACAAGGCGCAGCACGTGGTGGTCTGCGGCGCGCTCTGCCCCTGATCCGTCAGATCGATATCGGAATCGGAAGCCCCGTGAAGACTTGCGCAGATCGGCGCATTGGCGAGCGGATCATGCAGCGCGGCAGCAGCCCATGCCGCCCCGATCGGCGCAATCAACTGCGCCAGAATGGCGAACATCGCGACGGGAAGATATGTCCCCAGCCAGCGGCGCATCATTTTCACTCGTTGATCCCCGTGCCCGACTAATCACGCTTCACATGGGATGTCGAGAGACGCCGAAGGTTCCTAAGGGCTTCGTTTCATTCGGCCGTTTCAGAATAAAACGAGCATTTATCACCCCGTCTTTGTGCAGTGCAGTAAATAGGAGATTTCTTGCCGAAAAGGGTGACAACACGGCAACGTTCGGTTACACAGTCTGCCCGGACGAATGCGGCTTGCCAATTTCATCCGGTGGTCCAAGTGGCCGGTCCAAGTCTTGGGAGGAGGCTCTGACGCGCATAAGCAGCGTCGTTCCCGAATAAATACGGATAAATCCAAATCTCATCGGGAAATTAAGGAGTCGGAATAATTACAAGAGCGGGGCTGGGCCCTGCTCTTTTTTTGTCTGCTTATGTCTGCAATTATCTGCGGTGGGTCTCTGCCGCTGCCGTTTGGCCGGCACGCAAGCGATTGGAATCAGCGCGGAAAGCCGAGCAGATCGCCGAGCCGGTCGAGATTGAGATAGCCCTGCCGGTGGGCATAGAGACCGATCGCAAAAAGAACCGCGGACACGATGGTGGTCCACAGCACCTTCTGCGCCATGCGCGGCAAACGCGGCGCGCCGGGATCGGCTCCCGCCACCTCATCGCCGGCATCGCCCACCTTCTCGCGCACGCCGAACGGCAGCACCGCGAACAGCACCACCCACCACAACACGAAATAGATCGCCAGGGCGGAAGAAATGGTCATGGTCTAGACCTGCTTGATCTCAATGAGAGCACCGGAGAAATCCTTCGGATGCAGAAAGAGCGCCAGAGCGCCGCCAACGCCGACCTTCGGCTCGCCGTCGCCGAGCACGCGCGCGCCCCGCGCGATGAAATCGTCGCGCGCCGCGATGATGTCCGGCACCTCGTAGCACAAATGGTGAATACCGCCATCGGGATTACGCGCCAGAAACTTGGCGACCGGTGACGCCTCTCCCAACGGCTGAATGAACTCGATCTTGGTGTTGGGCAAGGTGACAAATAGCGCGACCACGCCGTGTTGAGGCGCCTCGACCGGCTCGCAGACCTCGGCGCCGAACGCGGTGCGATAAATCTCCGCCGCCGCTTTCACGTCGCGCACGGCGATTCCCACATGGTTGAGCCGGCCCAGCATCCCTGCCTCCATCACCAAATCGTCTCGTGACGATATCAGACGACCAGCACGTGAACCGTACAGATCGTCTTCTTGCCCCACTGCTCCGCGATCGAAGCGCGCACCGCGCGGCGCACCGCCTCCGACACCGCGTCCGGATCGCGTCGTTTGGCGCGCGGCAGATTTTCGACCGTCGCGACCGCCACATCGAACGCCTCGTCGGCGATCTCCTCGCCGGCGGCGTTGCGCTCCGGGATGCCGATCAGTTCGATCTCAGGATCGTCGGCGAGTTCGCCGCTTTCGGTCATGGCAATCGAGACCAGCGCGCAGCCGGCGAAGGACAGGCGGCGGCGTTCGACGACCGCACGCGCCTTCTGGTCCTCCAGAAGAATGCCGTCCTTGTAGGTGCGGCCCGCCGGCACCTCGCCCACGATCACGGGCTCGCCCGGTCCAAGCCGCACCAGATCGCCGTTCTTGCAGATCACGACTTTCGGCACGCCGCAGGCCCGCGCCAGCTTCGCGTGTTCCGACAGATGCAGCGCCTCGCCATGGGCCGGGATCAGAAGTTGCGGACGCACCCACGAGATCATGTCGCGCAGTTCATCCTGACGCGGATGCCCCGAGACGTGGACCAGATGGGTACGGTCGGTGATGACCGTCACGCCCTGCAGCACCAGATTGTTGATGATCCCGCCGACCGCTCGCTCGTTGCCCGGAATGGTGCGCGAGGAGAAGATCACGGTGTCGCCCTTGTTCAGCGTCACCAGCGGATGGTCGTCGTTGGCGATGCGGGCCAGCGCCGCGCGCGGCTCGCCCTGGCTGCCGGTGCACAGCGCCAGCACCTTGTCCGGTGGGAAATGGCCGTAATAGTCCGCACCACGGAATGCGCCGATGCCATCGAGATAGCCGGTCTCGCGCGCGACCTGAACCACACGCTCCATCGCCCGCCCGATCACCACCACCTCGCGGTCGGCGGTGCGGGCGGCTTCCGCGACGGCACGCAGACGCGCGACATTCGAGGCGAAAGTTGTTACCGCGACACGGCCCCGCGCGGCCTTCACCAGTTCGGTGATGGTCCTGGCGACTTCCTGCTCGGAAGGCGAGCGGCCGTCACGCACCGCATTGGTGGAATCGCCGACCAGCGCCAGCACGCCTTCGTCGCCGAGCTCGCGCAGGCGCCTCTCGTCGGTTGGCCGGCCGATGATCGGGGTCGGGTCGATCTTCCAGTCGCCGGTGTGCAGCACCGTACCGGCCTCGGTGCGGATCGCCAGCGCGTGCGATTCCGGAATCGAATGCGCCACCGGAATGAACTCGACGCTGAACGGACCGAGATCAATCCGCCCGCCCGATTCCACAACCGTGACCGGGATCTTCGGCGCGTTGCGCTCGGCGGCGCATTTGGCCTCGAACAGCGAGGCGCTGAACTGCGTCGCATAGATCGGGCATTGCAGGCGCGGCCACAGATCGATGATGGCGCCGAAATGATCCTCGTGGGCGTGGGTCAGGACCAGGCCGACGAGGTTCTTGCGTTCCTTTTCGAGGAAACGGATGTCCGGCATGATGACGTCGATGCCCGGCAGATGCTCCTCATTGCCGAACGACACGCCGAGATCGACCGCGAGCCAACTGCGCTGATGGCGGTTGCCAAGGCCGTAGAGCGACAAATTCATGCCGATCTCGCCAATGCCGCCGAGCGGCGCGAAGGTGAATTCGTCCGGCCGCGCCATCAGGCCGCTCCCGCCGACATCGCCGCGCCGAAATGCACCTCGCCCGCCGCGACCGTCATCCGCCTCCCGCCGTCTTCCGCCAGCACCAACCGCCCCTCCTCGTCGAGCGTCTCGAACGTCCCCTGCAAGGTCACGCTGCCGCTCCGCACTGCCATCGGTTTACCAAGCCCGGCGGCTCGCGCCAGCCACAAACGGCGGATCTGCTGAAAGCCGCGACCGTCATCCCAGAGCGTGACGAACTCCAACCACGCATCCGAGAGCGCGGCGAACACGTCTTCCGCGCTCGCCGTGATGCCGCAGGCGGCCAGCGAAGTCACCGGATACGGCATGCCGTCCGGCGCCGCGACGACATTGACGCCGATGCCGACCACGACAGCAAGGCCTTCCGGGGTCGTTTCTGTCTCGATCAGGATGCCGGCGATCTTTTTGCCATCTGCGAGCACATCATTGGGCCACTTCAGCGCGAACGACGCCGCACCCTCGCCCGCGATCTCACGCAACGTGCTGTCGAGCGCAAGACCCGCGGCAAAGCCGAGCGTGGCGACAACAGCCGGCGGCGCTTTAATGGTCTGGATGATGCTGGCGGCGAGATTGCCCGGCGGCGAAACCCATGCGCGGTTGCGCCTGCCGCGCCCGGCGCTCTGATGCGTCGTCGCCAGCCACAGCGGCCCGCGCTCGCCGGCGCGAACCCGCGCCAGCGCCTCAGCATTGGTCGAACCGATCGTTTCGAAGGCGGTCAGTCGGATTCCGGCGGTTTGTGCTCGCGGACCGAGCGCAAACGCCATCGTCAGAACAGTGACTTCGCGGCAAGCGTCGCCGCGTTCACCAGCGGAGCCGGGTAGACGAAGAACAAGAGGTTGAACACGCCAGCGACCGCGAGCACCGCCCGCAATTCACCACCCATCGGCTCGACCGCGCCCTTCGGCTCGTCGAAATACATCACCTTGATGATCGACAGATAGTAGAACGCGCCCACCACGCTTGTGATCACGCCGATCACCGACAGCGCGAACAGGCCGGACTGGATCGCCGCGAGGAAGACGTAGAACTTGGCGAAGAATCCCGCCAGCGGCGGCACGCCGGCCAGCGAGAACAGCAGCATCGCGAACAGGAACGCCAGCACCGGGTTGGTGCGCGACAGGCCTGCGAAATCACTGATCTGCTCGACGTTGTGGCCACCCCGCTTCATCGCCAGGATCACCGAGAAGGTGCCGAGCGTCATCGCGACATAGATGGCGAGATACAAGATCACGCCCTGCGCGCCCTGCTGGGTGCCCGCAGCAAGGCCGACCAGCGCGAAACCCATATGGCCGATGGAAGAATAGGCCATCATGCGCTTGATGTTCTTCTGGCCGATCGCCGCGAACGAGCCGAGCGCCATCGAGGCGATCGAAACGAAGGTCACGATCTGTTGCCACTCATGCGTGACGCCAGGGAACGCGGTCAGCGCGACGCGGGTGAAGATCGCAAGCGCCGCCACCTTCGGCGCCGAGGCGAAGAATGCGGTCACCGGGGTCGGCGCGCCTTCATAGACGTCTGGCGTCCACATATGGAACGGCACCGCCGAGACCTTGAAGCACAGGCCCGCGAGCAGGAAGACGATGCCGAACAGGATGCCGAGGCTGCCGGTCTTGGCGGCCGCCGCAATGCCGGCGAACGACACCGTGCCGGTGAAGCCGTAGATCAGCGAGGCGCCATACAGCAGCATACCGGACGACAGCGAGCCGAGCACGAAATACTTCAGGCCCGACTCGGTCGACTTGAGGTTGTCGCGATGGCTGGAGGCGACGACGTAGAGCGCGAAGCTCATCAGTTCGAGGCCGAGATAAAGCATCACGAGGTCGCCGGCCGAGATCAACACCATCATGCCTGTGCTCGAGAGCAGCACCAGAATGGCGTATTCGAAAATCTTGACCTGATCGGCGAGATAACGGCGCGACAATATCAAGGTCGCCGCCGATCCGATCAACGACAGCACCTTCAGGAAACGCGCGAAGTCATCGACGATGAAGCTGCCGCCGAAGGTGGTGAGCTTGCCGGACGGCAACGTCAGCACCAGAACGCCGGTCACCACGAGCAGGACGGTGGAGAGCATGGTGATGGCGCGAACCGCGCCCGTGCCACGATAGGCGCCGACCAGCAGCAGCAGCATCGCGCCGGACGCCAGCACGATCTCCGGCAGCACCGGGAGCAGCGAATAGCTTGCAATGTCGAAATTCATGGCGTGCTGTCCTGCCCTGCTCTCAGTTTAAGGCCGCGGCCTTCACGGCCGTGATCGCCGCGCTGTAATTGTTGACGAGTTGCTGCACCGAGGCCGCCGACATATCCAGCACCGGCTTCGGATAGACGCCGAACAGGATCGTCAGCACCACAAACGGCGCCAAAATGAAGACCTCGCGCGCAGTCATATCCTTGATCGACGCCAGCGCCGGCTTCTCCAGAGCGCCGAACACGATCTTGCGGTAGAGCCAGAGCGCATAGGCCGCCGAGAGAATGACGCCGAGCGTGGCGAAGATCGCGGTCGAAACCGAAACCTTGAAGGTGCCGAGCAGCGTCAGGAATTCCCCGACGAACCCGGAGGTACCGGGCAGACCGACATTGGCCATGGTGAAGACCATGAACACCAGCGCGTAGAGCGGCATGCGGTTGACGAGGCCGCCATAAGCGGCGATCTCGCGGGTGTGCATGCGGTCGTAGATGATGCCGACGCACAGGAACAGCGCGCCGGAGACGATGCCGTGCGACACCATCTGGAACACGCCGCCGGCCACGCCCTGCGTGGTGCCGGCGAAGATGCCCATGGTGACGAAGCCCATATGCGCGACCGAGGAGTACGCGATCAGCTTCTTCATGTCCTCCTGCATCAAGGCGACCAGCGAGGTGTAAACGATCGCGATCGCCGAGAGCGTCCACACCAGTGGCGCGAAATCATGCGAGGCCAGCGGGAACATCGGCAGCGAGAAACGCAGGAAGCCGTAGCCGCCCATCTTCAAGAGAATCGCCGCCAGCACCACCGAGCCCGCGGTCGGCGCCTCGACGTGCGCATCCGGCAGCCAGGTGTGGACCGGCCACATCGGCATCTTCACCGCGAACGAGGCGAAGAACGCCAGCCACGCCCACGTTTGCAGGCCGCGCGGCACCGCCGTGGTCATCAGCGTCGGAATGTCGGTGGTGCCGGCATTCCAGTACAGCGCCATGATGGCGAGCAGCATCAGCACCGAGCCGAGCAGCGTGTAGAGGAAGAACTTGAAGGTGGCGTAGACACGGCGCGGACCGCCCCACACGCCGATGATCAGGAACATCGGAATGAGGCCGCCTTCGAAGAACAGATAGAACAGCACGAGATCGAGCGCCGAGAAGGTGCCGACCATCAGCGTTTCCAGAATGAGGAACGCCATCATGTATTCGCGCACGCGCAGCTTCACCGCGCGCCAGCTCGCCAGGATGCAGAACGGCATCAGCGCGGTGGTGAGGATCACGAACGGCAGCGAGATGCCATCGACGCCCATGTGATAGGTGATGGTGTTGGCGAGCCAGGGCGCCTTTTCGACGAACTGGAAGCCCGCCTGCGTCGGATCGAACCGCATCACCAGAACGAGCGAAACCGCGAAGGTGACGATGGTGGTCCACAGCGCGACCCAGCGCGCGGTGCGGTTTGCCGCCTCCTCGCCGCCGCGCGCCATGAGATAGACCAGCAGCGCGCCGGCGACCGGCAGGAAAGTGACGATGGAAAGCACAGGCCAGGTTGTCATTGCTGGCCCCCGACGCCGAACATGAACCAGGTGATGAGCCCCGCGACACCGATCATCATCGCGAAGGCATAGTGGTAGAGATAGCCGGTCTGCACGCGCATCAGCCTGCGCGTCACATCCAGCACCCGGGCGGACACGCCGTCCGGACCGAAGCCGTCGATCACGAGACCGTCGCCCTTCTTCCAGAGGAAACGTCCGAGCCATTTGGCGGGACGCACGAAGATCACGTCATACAGCTCGTCGAAGTACCATTTGTTGAGCAGGAACCTGTAGAGCAGCGGATGGTGGCTGGCGAGTTCGACCGGCAGATATGGCCGGCGGATGTAGAACAGCCACGCCACGGCAAAGCCCCCCGCCATCATCACCGTCGGCGAGAACGCGATCCAGGCCGGAATGTGATGCATCTCTTCCAGAATGTTCGGCTTCAGCTTCAGCGATTCGCGGAAGAACTCGTCGACGCCGTGGCCGACGAACAGCTCCTTGAACGGGAAGCCGGCGAGCAGCGAGCCCGCGGCCAGCACGTACAGCGGCACCATCATCACCCACGGGTTCTCACGCGCGGCCTCGTAATGATGATGGTCGTGCGGCTCGCCGTGGAAGGTCTTGAAAATCAGACGCCAGGAATAGAACGAGGTCAGGCCGGCCGCGACCACGGTCGCGAGGAAGGCATAGAGCGCGAACGGGTTATGCGACACGAACGCAGACTCGATGATCGCATCCTTGGAGAAGTAGCCGGCGGTGAGCGGGAATCCGGTCAGCGCCAGCGTGCCGATCACCATGGTGGCGTAGGTGTAGGGAATGCGATCCTTCAGGCCGCCCATGTTGCGGATGTCCTGCTCGTGATGCATCGCGTGGATCACGGAGCCTGCGCCGAGGAACAACAGCGCCTTGAAGAAGGCGTGGGTGAACAGGTGGAACATGCCGACCGAATAGGCCCCCGCTCCCATCGCCACGAACATGTAGCCGAGCTGCGAACAGGTCGAGTAAGCGATGATGCGCTTGATGTCGTTCTGCACGAGGCCGACGGTGGCCGCGAACATCGCCGTGGTCGCGCCGATCAGCATCACGAACGCCTGCGCGTTCGGCGCCAGTTCGAACAACGGCGACAGGCGCGCGACCATGAACACGCCGGCGGTGACCATCGTCGCCGCGTGGATCAACGCGGACACCGGCGTCGGACCTTCCATCGCGTCCGGCAACCAGGTGTGCAGCAGGAACTGCGCGGACTTGCCCATCGCGCCCATGAACAGGAACAGGCAGGTCAGGGTCAGTGCATCGACATCCCAGCGGAAGAAGTGGATGGTCTTGCCGGTCAGGCCGGGTGCCGCCGCGAAGATGGTGTCGAAATCGGTCGACCCCACCAGCGCGAAGATTGCGAAGATGCCGAGCGCGAAGCCGAAATCGCCGACGCGGTTGACCACGAATGCCTTGATGGCGGCAGCGTTGGCGGACGGCTTCTGGAACCAGAATCCGATCAGCAGGTAGGACGCGAGACCCACGCCTTCCCAGCCGAAGAACAGTTGCACGAGGTTGTCGGCGGTCACCAGCATCAGCATCGCGAAGGTGAACAGCGACAGATAGGCCATGAAGCGCGGACGGGCCGGATCTTCATGCATGTAGCCGATCGAATAGAGATGCACGAGCGACGACACCGACGTCACGACAACGAGCATCACCGCCGTGAGCGTGTCGACGCGCAGCGCCCAGTTCACAACGAGATCGCCCGAGCCGATCCAGGTCAGAAGATGGACGCGTGCATCGTGATGCATGAAACCGACATCGACCAGCGTCATCCATGACAGCGCGGCAGAGATCAGCAGTAGCGCCGTGGTGATGACTTCGGCCGTGCGCGAACCGGCAGCCGGCGGTTCGACCGGGCCGTGATCGTCATGGCCATGGTCGTCATGCGCATGATCATGAGCCGTGTTGGCATGCGCCGCGTCGTGACCGTGATCGTCATGGCCATGAGCGCCATGCGCGTGATCCATCTCGTCGCCGCTCGGGTTGCGCGCATGCGCCCCGATCAGTGTGATCACACCCGCGATCAGCGCGCCGATCAGCGGCAGGAAAACGATGGCCTGAATCATTGCCCCATTAGCCCTTCATCAGATTGATGTCTTCGACCGCAATCGAGCCACGATTGCGGAAGAACACCACCAGCACGGCGAGGCCGATCGCGGCCTCCGCGGCGGCGACCGTCAGCACCAGCAGCGCGAACACCTGCCCGACAAGGTCGCCGAGGAACGACGAGAACGCCACGAGGTTGATGTTCACGGCCAGAAGAATGAGTTCGACCGACATCAGGATGACGATGACATTCTTCCGGTTGAGGAAGATGCCGAGGATGCCAGTGGTGAACAGAATGGCTGCGACAGCCAGATAGTGACCGAGGCCGATCGTCATTTCACCCACTCCCCGGAATCCGCATCCTGCAGGCCCTGCCCCGCGGCGACCTTGCGCACGTCCATCGCCGCCGCCTTGGTGCGCGCGTTCTGCACCGGGATGCTCTGGCGCTTGACGCTCGGCTTGTGGCGCAACGTGAGCACGATGGCGCCGATCATCGCGACCAGCAGCACCATGCCCGAGAGCTGGAAGTACGGCAGGTACTTCGTATAGAGCACGAGGCCCAGCGCCTCGGTGTTGGACACCGTGCCCGGGATCGGCGACGTGATCGCCTTCGAAATGTTCGGGTTGAGCACCCAGCCACCCGCGACCAGCAGCAGTTCGGCGAGGAATACCGCGCCGATCAGGAGGCCGACTGGCAGATATTCGATGAAGCCCTGCCGCAGTTCGGCGAAATCGACGTCGAGCATCATGATGACGAACAGAAACAGCACCGCGACCGCGCCGACGTAAACGACGATCAGAATCATCGCGAGAAATTCGGCACCGAGCAGCATGAACAGCCCGGCCGCGTTCACGAACGCGAGGATCAGGAACAGGACCGAGTGCACGGGATTGCGCGCCGTCACCACCATGATGGCGGACGCCACGCAGACGCCTGCGAACAGATAAAAGAAGAGTGCGGGACCGATCATACCCTCACCTCACCGGTACGGCGCATCGAGTTCGATATTCTTCGCAATCTCGCGCTCCCAGCGGTCACCATTGGCGAGCAGTCTCGCCTTGTCATAGTAAAGCTCCTCGCGCGTTTCCGTCGCGAATTCGAAATTCGGCCCTTCCACGATGGCGTCCACCGGGCAGGCTTCCTGACACAGGCCGCAATAGATGCACTTCACCATGTCGATGTCGTAACGCACCGTGCGGCGCGTGCCGTCGTTACGGCGCGGACCGGCCTCGATGGTGATGGCCTGCGCCGGGCAGATCGCCTCGCAGAGCTTGCAGGCGATGCAACGCTCTTCGCCGTTTGGATAGCGGCGCAGCGCATGCTCGCCGCGAAAGCGCGGCGAAATCGGCCCCTTCTCGAAAGGATAGTTCAGGGTTGGCTTCGGCTTGAAGAAGTAACGCATGGCGAGAACGAACGCCGAGACGAACTCTTTCAGCAGAAGCGAATTGGCTGTGCTTGCTATACCCATGATGCCCTCACTTCGGCGCCAGGTGGGCGAACTGCAGAACGCCCGCAACGATAACCACCATCACAAGCGACAGCGGGAGGAAAACCTTCCAGCCCAGCCGCATGAGCTGGTCGTAGCGGTAGCGCGGCACGATCGCCTTCGCCATCGCGATCATGAAGAACATGAAAAACAGCTTGAGCGCGAACCAGATCACGCCCGGTACCCAGTTGAAGGGCGGCAGATCGACCGGCGGCAGCCAGCCGCCCATGAACAGGATCGCGCCGAGCGCGCACATCGTGCAGATCGCGACATACTCGCCGAGCATGAACAGCAGGTACGGCGTCGAGCCGTACTCCGTCATGAAACCGGCAACCAGTTCGGATTCAGCTTCGACCAGATCGAATGGCGGACGGTTGGTTTCCGCCAGCGCCGAGACGTAGAACACCACGAACATCGGCAACAGCGGCAGCCAGTACCAGTTCAGGAATGTCAGCCACGGCAGGCCGATCAGGTTGGCAAGACCGCGCGTGTGCTGCGCCTCGACCACAGCTGTCAGGTTCAGCGAGCCGACGCACAGCAGAACCGTAATGATGACGAAGCCGATGGAGACTTCGTAGGACACCATCTGCGCGGCGGAGCGAAGCGCCGCAAGGAACGGATACTTCGAGTTCGACGACCAGCCGGCCATGATGATGCCGTAGATCGACAGCGACGAAATCGCGAAGATGTAGAGGATGCCGACATTGATGTCGGCGATCACCCAGTTGAGGTTGACTGGGATCACCGCCCACGCCGCGAGAGCCAATACGCAGGTAATCAGCGGAGCGAGCAGAAAAACGGCCTTGTTGGCGCCGTCCGGGATGGTCGGTTCCTTGAGAACGAACTTCAAAAGGTCCGCGAAGGATTGCAGCAGGCCCCATGGACCAACCACGTTCGGGCCGCGGCGGATCTGCACCGCCGCCCAGATCTTGCGGTCGGCCAGCAGGATGTAGGCGATCGCGACCAGCAGCACCACGAGCAGCAGCACGCTCTGCGCGACCATGATGATGATCGGCCAGAGGTAACCCGTCCAGAGATCGCTAGCGAAGAATTCGGTCATCGGATCACATTCACTCCGCTGCCGTCAGGAGCTGCCCGGAGGCGAGCTTTGAGCATTCGGCCATCACGGCGGACGCCCGCGCGATGGGGTTGGTCAGGTAGAAGTCTTCGACCGGGCTCTTGAACGCGCCCTTCTCGACCGCGCCGCCGCGCGCTGCAAGCGCCTTCACGCCCGCCGCATCGCCTGCCTCGATCTGGTCGATCCGCATCAGGTGCGGCACCGCCTTGAACATCGCCTGACGCAATTGCGCCAGCGAGTCGTATGGCAGCTTCTTGCCCAGCGCTTCGGACAGCGCGCGGATGATCGCCCAGTCCTCGCGGGCATCGCCCGGCGGGAATGCGGCGCGGTTGGCCATCTGCACGCGGCCTTCGGTGTTGACGTAGATGCCGGCCTTCTCGGTGTAGGCCGCGCCCGGCAGGATCACGTCGGCGCGGTGCGCGCCCTTGTCGCCGTGGGTGCCGATGTAGACAACGAATGTGCCGTCGGCAGGCGCGATCTCGTCCGCGCCCAGCGAGAACAGCACGTCGAGCGTGCCGAACGTGGTCATCTGCGCGACGCCCAGGCCATCTGTGCCCGGCGCGAAGCCGAGATCGAGCGCGCCGACCTGCGAGGCGGCCTTATGCAGAACGCCGAAGCCGTTCCAGCCATCCTTGAGCGCGCCGAAATCCGCCGCGAGCTTCGCCGCCAGCGCCAGCACGGCCGCGCCGTCATGGCGTCCGGCAATGCCAGATCCCACCAGCACGATCGGGTTCTTTGCGTTCTTCAGCACATCCGCGAACGAATGCTTGCCCGCCGCAAGATCGCTCAGCGTATCGGTACCCGCGCCGAGATGATCGTAATCGTAAGTCAGTTCGGCCTTCTCGCCGATCACGCCGATCTTGAGATTGCCGGTGCGCCAGCGCTTGCGAATCCGCGCGTTGAGGATCGCCGCTTCCTTGCGCGGATTGGAGCCAACGATCAGCAGCGCGTCCGCCTGTTCGATGCCGGCGATGGTCGGATTGAAGATGTAGGACGCGCGGCCCACCTTCGGATCGAACGCGGCGCCGTCCTGGGTCGCGAAATTCTTGGAGCCGAACTGCGCGAGCAGATCCTTCAGCGCGAACATGTCCTCGACCGCAGCGAGATCGCCCGCGATCGCGCCGATACGCTTGCCGTCGGAACGGGCGACCGCCGCGGCGATTTTCGCAAAGGCCTCGTTCCACGAGGCCGCGCGCAGCTTGCCGTTGTCGCGGACATACGGACGGTCAAGACGCTGGGTACGCAGACCATCGACGATGTGGCGCGTCTTGTCGGAAATCCATTCCTCGTTCACGTTCTCATTGATGCGCGGCAGGATGCGCATCACCTCGCGGCCGCGCGTATCGACGCGGATCGCCGAGCCCACCGCATCCATCACGTCGATGGACTGGGTCTTGCCAAGCTCCCACGGACGCGCCGCGAACGCATAAGGCTTCGAGGTCAGCGCGCCGACCGGGCAGATGTCGACGAGGTTGCCCTGCAATTCGGAGGTCAGCGCACTTTCGAGATAGGTGGTGATCTCGACGTCTTCGCCGCGGCCGGTAAGGCCCATCTCCGGCACGCCGCACACTTCGGTGGTGAAGCGGACGCAGCGCGTGCACTGGATGCAGCGGGTCATCGACGTTTTCACCAGCGCGCCGATGTACTTGTCTTCCACCGCGCGCTTGTTCTCGGCGAAACGGCTGGTATCGACGCCGTAGCCCATCGCCTGATCCTGCAGATCGCACTCGCCGCCTTGATCGCAAATCGGGCAGTCGAGCGGATGGTTGATCAGAAGGAATTCCATCACGCCTTCGCGGGCCTTCTTCACCATCGGCGAGCGCGTGAAAATTGCCGGCAATTCACCGTTCGGCCCGGGCCGCAAGTCGCGCACGTTCTGCGCACACGACGCCACAGGCTTCGGCGGCCCGCCCTTCACTTCGATCAGGCACATGCGGCAGTTGCCGGCGATGGACAGACGTTCGTGATAGCAGAAACGCGGAATTTCGGCGCCCGCCGCCTCGCACGCCTGAAGCAGCGTGTACTCGGCCGGGACGTCGATCTCTTTGCCGTCGATGAGAATCTTGGTCATCGCATTCACTCCGCGGCAATCATGTGATCAGGATCGAGGATGCCCTGATCGTCCAACGTGGACTTGCGCGTGAAATCATCGATGCGCCGCTCGATCTCGGGGCGGAACGCACGGATCAGGCCCTGGATCGGCCAAGCCGCCGCATCGCCCAGCGCGCAGATGGTGTGGCCTTCGACCTGCTTGGTAACTTCCAGCAGCATGTCGATTTCGCGCTTGTGGGCGCGGCCCTCGACCATGCGCGACAGCACGCGCCACATCCAGCCGGTGCCTTCGCGGCACGGCGTGCACTGGCCGCAACTCTCATGCTTGAAAAAGTAGGAAATGCGCGCAATCGCCGCGACCACGTCGGTGGACTTGTCCATCACGATCATGCCCGCGGTGCCGAGGCTCGACTTCACCGCGCGGGTGCCGTCGAAATCCATGATCAGCTCTTCGCAATCCGCTGCCGGAATCAGCGGGCACGATGCGCCGCCGGGAATGATCGCCAGCAGATTGTCCCAGCCGCCGCGAATGCCGCCGCCGTGCTTCTCGACCAGTTCGCGGAAGGTCGAACCCATCGCGTCTTCGACGACGCAGGGCGTGTTCACATGGCCGGAAATGCCGAACAGCTTGGTGCCGACATTGTTGGCGCGGCCGATGGACGAGAACCACGCCGCGCCACGCCGCAGAATGTCCGGCGCGACCGCGATCGACTCCACATTGTTGACCGTGGTCGGGCAGCCATAAAGGCCGACGTTCGCCGGGAACGGCGGGTTTCGGGGCGGCTGGCCCCTCTTGCCCTCTCGGCCTTTCAGCAGCGCGGTCTCTTCGCCGCAGATATAGGCGCCCGCGCCGTGATGGACATAAAGATCGAACGGATAGCCGTGGACGTTGTCCTTGCCGATCAGCTTCGCTTCATAGGCCTGATCGACCGCCGCCTGCAGATGCTCGCGTTCGCGAATGAACTCGCCGCGAACATAGACGTAACAAACATGCGCGCCCATGGCGGCGCTGGCGATCAGGCAGCCTTCCACCAGCAGATGCGGATCGTGCCGCATGATCTCGCGGTCCTTGCAGGTGCCGGGCTCGGACTCGTCGGCGTTGACCACGAGATAGCTCGGGCGGCCGTCGGCATTGTCCTTCGGCATGAAGGACCATTTCATGCCCGTCGGGAAACCCGCGCCCCCGCGCCCGCGCAGGCCGGACGCCTTCATCTCGTTGATGATCCAGTCACGGCCCTTGTCGATGATGGCCTTGGTGCCATCCCAGGCGCCGCGGCGGCGCGCGCCTTCGAGGCCCCAGTCATCGAGGCCGTAGAGATTGCGGAAGATGCGGTCCTTGTCGTCGAGCATGATCGCTACCTTAAGACCCGGTTCGCTTGGTTTGCTGATAGGCGAGCCCGGCCGCCATCGCTCCAAAGCCGATGGCCCAGAGCACCGCGGATTCAAGTTCGGATTTCAGGATGTAGAAGTTCAAAACGAAGATGAAGACCGCCGCGCAAAGCGCATGCAGTCCGATATAACGGATGTTCCCCAGCGTCATGACTTGTCCCCTTTCGGCGGATTCGTCGCGGTCGCATCGCCCATCGGCGGCTTCGGCGCAGGGCGTTCCCGCACGTTGGCGGCTTCGGTCTGCTTCTTCGGCTCGGCGTCGGCGAGCACCGGCTCCTTCTTCGGAGCGGACGCGCTGCCGCTTTTGGCGTCGGACATGAGCGAGGTCAGGCCGTTCACCGGCGCGGCATGCTGACGGTCGATCTGCGGGCCGGGTTTCGGCGGATTGCCCGCCTCGAAACCATCGAGCAGTTCGGGCGTCAGGTCTTCGTAGGTGTCCTTCCAGATCATCACCATCGGCGCGTTCACGCAGGCGCCAAGGCATTCCACCTCTTCCCACGAGAAATTGCCGTCGGCGGAGACGTGGAACGGATCGTGATGAATGCGATGCTTGCAGACTTCGATCAGGTCCTTCGAACCGCGCAGCATGCAGGGCGTGGTGCCGCAGACCTGAACGTGAGCCTTCTTGCCCACCGGCTCGAGCTGGAACATCGTGTAGAAGGTCGCGATTTCGAGCACGCGAATATAGGCCATGCCGAGCAGATCGGCGACGGCGCGGATCGCAGCTTCCGATACCCAGCCGTCATGCTGTTCCTGCACGCGCCACAGTACCGGGATCACCGCGGACTGCTGACGGCCCGGCGGATACTTCTCCATCTGCGCCTTTGCCCAGGCCAGATTCTCCGCGGTGAATGCGAAGCTGGCGGGTTGCAGTTCTTTCGGGGCCAAGCGGCGAACGGCCATCGTTTAATTCTTTCGATCTTCGTTACGCGAAAGCGACAGGAGCGGAATGAACGAATGCGGCGGTCATCAGCGGTCCACCTCGCCGAACACGATGTCGAGCGAACCGAGAATGGCGGACACGTCCGCGAGCAGATGGCCCTTGCAGATGAAGTCCATCGCCTGCAGGTGCGCAAAGCCCGGCGCGCGGATCTTGCACTTGTAGGGCTTGTTGGTGCCGTCGGCGACGAGATAGACGCCGAACTCGCCCTTCGGCGCTTCGACCGCGGCGTAAGCCTCGCCGGCGGGGACGTGAAAGCCTTCGGTATAAAAGTTGAAGTGAGGGGTCAGTGGTTCCATCCGGCGCTTCATCTCGCCACCGGGCGGCGGCGGGGTCTTGTGTGCTTCGTTCCCCCCCGGGCCCTGCCCCGCAGGTTCACGCAGCTTGGCGATGCACTGCTTCATGATGCGCACAGACTGGCGCATTTCTTCCATGCGGATGCAGTAGCGGTCGTAGCAGTCGCCGTTCTTGCCGATCGGAATGTCGAAATCCATCTCGGCGTAGCATTCATAAGGCTGCGACTTGCGCAGGTCCCATGCAGCGCCGGAGCCGCGCACCATCACGCCGGAGAAACCCCACTCCCACGCCTGATCCAGCGTCACGACGCCGATATCAACGTTGCGCTGCTTGAAGATGCGGTTGTCGGTCAGCAGCGTTTCGAGATCGTCCACGACCTTAAGGAACGGATCGCACCACGCTTCGATGTCGTTGATGAGCGCGGGCGGCAGATCCTGATGCACGCCGCCGATGCGGAAGAACGCGGCATGCATGCGCGAGCCGGAGGCGCGCTCGTAGAACACCATCAGCTTTTCGCGCTCTTCAAATCCCCACAGCGGCGGGGTCAGCGCGCCGACGTCCATTGCCTGCGTGGTGACGTTGAGGAGATGCGACAGGATGCGGCCGATCTCGCAGTAAAGAACGCGGATCAACTGGCCGCGGCGCGGCACTTCGATGCCGAGCAGCTTTTCCGCCGCGAGGCAGAAGGCGTGCTCCTGATTCATCGGTGCGACGTAGTCGAGCCGGTCGAAGTAAGGAATCGCCTGCAGATAGGTCTTCTGCTCGATCAGCTTTTCGGTGCCGCGATGAAGCAGGCCGATATGCGGATCGACACGCTCGACCACTTCGCCATCCAGCTCCAGCACAAGGCGCAGCACGCCGTGGGCCGCCGGATGCTGCGGGCCGAAGTTGATCGTGAAGTTGCGCATGCCGGTCTGTTCGGCGTTGAGGACCTCGCTCATCAGCCACCTGCCTTCGGTGCAGCGGGCGCGGCCGGAGCCGCCGCCTTCTCATCGCCCGGCAGCGCGTAGTCCGCGCCTTCCCATGGCGAGAGGAAATCGAACTTGCGGAATTCCTGATTGAGCCGCACCGGCTCGTAGACCACGCGCTTCTCGGCATCGTCGTAGCGAACCTCGACAAAGCCGGTGAGCGGGAAATCCTTGCGCAGCGGATGGCCGTCGAAGCCGTAGTCGGTCAGCAGCCGGCGCATGTCCGGATGGCCGACAAAGATCACGCCGTACAGATCGTAAGTCTCGCGCTCGAACCAGTCCGCGCCCGGAAACACCGAGATGATCGACGGCACCTGCGTGGTCTCGCTCGCCTCGCCGCGCAGACGCAGGCGCGTGTTCAGGACCGGTGACAGGAAATGATAGACCACCTCGAAACGGTTTTCCCGGCCCGGATAATCCACCGCAGTCACATCCGTGATGTTGACGAAGCGGAAGCGCGGATCGGTCTTCAGCACGCGGACGATATCGACGATCTTAGCCAGATCGACCGACACCGTGAGCTGATTGAACGACACGTCATGTCCGAGCGCCGCGCCGGGAAGCGCAGCCACGATCGTTTCGCCAAGCGTATTGAGTCGCGCGTCGTCCATCGGGGTTACCGCTCGCAGCCTTACCGTTCGATTGTGCCGGTGCGCCGGATCTTCTTCTGCAGCAGCAGCACGCCGTAAAGCAGCGCTTCCGCCGTCGGAGGACAGCCCGGAACATAGATATCGACAGGCACGATGCGGTCGCAGCCGCGCACCACCGAATAGGAATAGTGATAGTAGCCACCGCCGTTGGCGCACGAGCCCATCGAGATGACGTAGCGCGGCTCCGGCATCTGGTCGTAGACCTTGCGGAGCGCGGGTGCCATCTTGTTGGTGAGCGTGCCGGCGACGATCATGACGTCGGACTGGCGCGGCGACGCGCGCGGCGCGAAGCCGAAACGCTCGACGTCGTAACGCGGCATCGACACCTGCATCATCTCGACCGCGCAGCAGGCGAGACCGAAGGTCATCCACATCAGGGAGCCGGTGCGCGCCCAGGTGATCAGGTCGTCAGCAGCCGCGACGAAGAAGCCCTTGTCGGACAGCTCGTTGTTGATCTCGAGGAAATACCTGTCGTCCGCGCCGACCGGCTGGCCGGTGCGCGGATCGATGATCCCTGTCGCCGCCTGCGACACCGCAGGCTGCATGACGGGAGCTGTGGTTGGGCTCAATCCCATTCGAGCGCTCCCTTCTTCCACTCATACGCAAAGCCGACCGTGAGCACCGCGAGGAACACCATCATCGACCAGAACCCGGCAAGGCCGAGCTTGCCGAATGCCACCGCCCACGGAAACAGGAAGGCGACTTCCAGATCGAAGATGATGAAGAGGATCGCAACCAGATAGAACCGGACGTCGAACTTCATGCGCGCATCGTCGAACGCATTGAAGCCGCATTCGTAAGCGGAGAGCTTTTCCGGATCAGGCTGCTGATACGCCACGATGAAGGGCGCAATCAGCAGCGCGAGGCCGATCACCGTCGCGACGCCGATAAACACCACAAGTGGCAGATAGTTCTGCAGTATTCCGCCCACGCCGACCCTCGTGCTGACCGATTTTGTTTCACGGATTCGCGAAACATTGGAATGGTTCGAAAGGGATAGCGCAGCGCAACAGGGAGGGCAAGACAAGCTGTTTTGACAGTTTGATGGCTCTCCCGCCCGCGCATGGGCGCATCCCTGCATCGCAGGTCGAGGCCGCCTCGGCATGCCCCGGCCGGCAACCGGAAACTGGCGACCGCCAGTCCGATTGCAAGGCGCGGAACCAATAAAATCAGGCTTTTCTCGCCAGCCGTGCCGCCGGAACGGTCACGCCAGAAGGCGCGCGATTTCGGTGCCGCAGCCGACAGTGTCAGCCTTACCGCCAAGATCGCGCGTTCTTAGTCTTTCGTCGGCCAGCACCGCTTCGATGGCGGCCACGATGGCCTTGCCGGCCTCCGGTTCGCCGAGATGATCCAGCATCATTGCCGCCGACCAGATCTGCCCCACCGGATTGGCGATGCCCTTCCCGGCAATATCCGGCGCCGAGCCATGGACCGGCTCGAACAGCGACGGAAACTTGCGCTCCGGATTGAGGCTGCCCGACGGGGCGATGCCGATCGTGCCGGTGCAGGCCGGGCCGAGGTCGGACAGGATATCCCCAAACAAATTCGATCCGACCACCACGTCGAACCAGTCGGGGTGCAGCACGAAGTTCGCGGCCAGAATATCGATATGATACTTGTCCCACTTCACGCCCGGATAGGCCTTGGCCATCTCCTCCACCCGCTCGTCCCAATAAGGCATGGTGATCGAGATGCCGTTGGACTTGGTGGCCGACGTCAGGTGCTTCTTGGGCCGGCTTTGCGCAAGCTCAAAGGCGAACTTCAGGATACGGTCGACGCCGGTGCGCGACATGACGCTTTCCTGAATCACCACCTCGCGGTCTGTGCCGGGGAACATCCGCCCGCCGATCGACGAATACTCGCCCTCGGTGTTTTCGCGGACGACGAAAAAGTCGATGTCGCCAGGGTTGCGGCCCGCCAGCGGCGATTTCACGCCGGGCATCAGCCGCACCGGGCGCAGATTCACATACTGGTCGAATTCCCGGCGAAACTGGATCAGCGAACCCCACAGCGAAATGTGATCCGGCAGGATCGACGGCATGCCGACCGCCCCGAAGAAGATGGCATCATGGCCACCGATCCGGGCCTTCCAGTCGTCCGGCATCATCTGGCCGTGCTTCTGGTAGTAGTCGCAGGAGGCGAAATCGAAATCGTCGAGCTGCAGCTCGAAGTTGAACTTCTTGGCCGCCGCTTCCAGCACCCGGACGCCTTCCGGCACCACTTCCTTGCCGATGCCGTCGCCGGGAATCACGGCCAGTCTGTATTTGCGGTTGGTCCCGGTTCTGGTCGTCGACATGCGAGGCTCCTCGGCTGGATACGGTCCGGTTCGGGTTGTGGAAACTCCCGCGGACCGGCAATACGCCACGTTCCTACATGAAGCCGCACCGTTTCCGAAACGAAGAAACAGGAACATTGCCATCACACTTGACTTGGTATGGCCCCCCCTTTAAGTCCCACCTCCTGCGGGTCGTTCACGATCTTGCGGGAGTAGCTCAGTTGGTTAGAGCGCCGGCCTGTCACGCCGGCGGCCGCGGGTTCGAGCCACGGCTCTCGCGCCAGATTATCTCATGAAAACATAGGCTTAACGACTAGATCCCCCTCGCGGTCCGATGTTGCGCGCCCTCCGCGGCCCTGCTTTCCAGCCGTCCCA